>Ga0114923_10003534_pt1 | contig 10557 bp, 7 predicted proteins | sample SumtaG_FD_89578 | JGI IMG/M metagenome (GOLD analysis project Ga0114923, IMG submission 89578) | Deep subsurface microbial communities from Indian Ocean to uncover new lineages of life (NeLLi) - Sumatra_00157 metaG | ecosystem: Environmental > Aquatic > Marine > Oceanic > Sediment | place: near...
CATAAACGAATATAATACTGATGCAGGGATTATAATAGAAGGAGTAGAATTGAAAGATGGAAAGATATCTTTAGATTATATAGATCCTCCATCAGGAGATTATTCTATGAATTTAGCTAACAAACAACTTAAGTTTACATGGACAAATCCTGATCCGACAGATGGGGCATTTGAATTGGAAGCTATAGGAGCATTTACAGGGGATCTATTACATGTTCATCAACATACTGGTAATCCTGGTGCCGGTACTCACTTAGTCCATATTGAAGCTACGGATACTGATGTAAATTTAATAAATTTAACTCATGGTTCACCTACAGGTTGTATACTGGAAGTTGATCAGTTTGGTGATGCAAACAAGAGATTTTGTGTAGATGCTTCAGGTTTTATACAGTGGGGTAATGGTACAGATATGGTGGATACTAGTTTATATCGAAGTGCAGCTAATGTTCTTAAAACTGATGATAGTTTAATTGTTAGTGGAGCATTAGGAATAGGTACTGCTCCTTCACATCCTTTACACATAGTTGTTAATCAAAATGCGGCTACAATAGCTCAAATAGAAAATACTAGTTCAGGAGTATATAGCTCTTCAAATTTAATATTAAAGACTGGTAGTGAACAAGCTTATTTTTCTATACATGGTATGAATGTATCAATATCAAGATGGGGCATAGACGATTTAGGGGGACATATTGAGTTAACTACAGGGGCTTCAGGGGGTAGGGGGATAATAGTGGGAACTAGAATCAATGAGCCTGTTATTATTGGTGTGAATGAAATAGCTGTAGCTACATATACAAGTGCAGGTATTACATTAAGTGCGGGAGCTACAGTAAATACAATTGAAACTACCCTTACTGATGATGATACTCATTCTCCTACTTCGGGAGCAGTATGGGATGCAATAGCTGTAGGGATTACTGGGGGGATGTTTTATAAGGGGGGTTATAATGCTGCGACCAATACTCCGGATTTAGATAGTTCTCCTTCAGGAGTAGAACAAGGGGATACTTATACAGTAACAGCAGATGGAATCTTTTTTACTGAAGCAGTACAAGCAGGAGATATGATTATTGCTGAAATAGATGATGCAGATGAGTTAACAGAATGGACAATAGTAAATAAAAATATTCCTCCTTATGAGTTTATAAATATGACTGATACTCCTTCAACATGGGTTGGAAAAGGGGGATTTATGGTAATGGTAGATTCAACTCCTGATGCGTTAGAGTTTATTGATCCATCTGGTTATAATTTAAGTAATTTTAATGATGATCTTGGTCATAATGAAATGGTATATCCAGGAGCAGGTATAGCATTATCTACAGGCTCGGCTTGGGATACTTCTATAACTGATAATTCAGCTGATTGGAATACAGCTTTACAGGATGGAGATCATTGGACACTAACAGGCGATCCATTTTTATATGTTCTTGGAACTAATGTAGGAATAGGAATTGCTATCCCTACTTCTAAACTTCATATAGGAGGAGTTGGTGATAGTTTAATTCAAGTTGAAAAAACTGGTGACTCTGTTTCCACTTTAGGACAAATTGGAACTGGTGGATATTTACAACTAAGAGAAGGAGTAGCAGGAGTAGCTAATATAATGCTTAGAAGTTATGGTGATAGTTATTTTCTAGGAAATGTAGGTATTGGTGTTACTAGTCCAACTCAAAAATTACAAATTGAGGAAACAGTAGGTCAACCAGCAAGTTCTGGAACAACGAGTACAGCATTTTTAAGGTTAAAAAATTCAGCAGGAAGTTCATTAGCAGATTTTGGATTACAATCAACTAGTCCATATGGCTTATGGATACAATCAACACATTCAGGTGACCTGTCTGTAGTCTACCCTTTAGTACTAAATCCTATTGGTGGTAATGTAGGTATAGGTACTACTGGTCCAACAGAATTATTACACTTAGATTCAGGAGTAGGAAGCACAGACATAGGTTTAGAGGGTGGTCCAGCTGGAGTTGGTTGGAGAATTAGAAACGACCAAGGAGATAGCAGATTTCATATCGACGCTGTTACTGGTTCTTTTGATGCATTTTCAGCGAAATTCACAATATTAGCTGATGGTAAAACGGGAATAGGAACTGCCACTCCTATTAAAACTTTAGAGGTAGCAGGAGCAACTATGTTTGGTTCAACATCACATACTACAACTGGTTCTACATTTTTTTATGGTAGGTCTGTTGCTGCAACTATATACAATGCTTATGGAAGCATGTATTCTTCTTCTAATAATTTAATAGGTTATGGGATAGAACCTAAATCTGGAAGTTCTGGTTATATATCAACTACTACTGCTAATATTAAAAGGGCGTATTTAGAAATAGGGGCAGATTTAAAATATGGCTTTGCAACAAGTCAAACTACAGCAATAGGTAGTGATATAACAGGACTAAGTACATTGTTTTCTGTTGATGGAGATACAGGCAATGTAGTGGTTAGTGGAAGTAGTTTAACCGTGGGGGGTGAAGAAGTATTAACTGCAGACAATGGAATGATAAAGGTTGATACTTATAATTACCGTACTTCAACAGCATTAGGGGCTATAAGTGGAGATACTGGTAATATAGGTATAGGACATGAAGCTGGGAAGGTTGTTACAGGAAGTTATGGAGTTTATATTGGTTATCAAGCAGGGGCCGCAGGTACATCTTCTTATCTAGTAGCTATAGGTTATCAAGCAGGATATTCTAATAGTACTTCAGGGGATATAGCTATAGGTTTTCAAGCAGGATATTCTAAAGTTATTGATTCGTCAGGAGATGTATTTATAGGTTATAGAGCAGGTCGCTATGTTGGATCGGTTAGGAATACTATGATTGGGTTTTTAGCCGGAACAGGAGTTTTAGGGAATGAGCTTACAGGACATGATAATACTATAGTAGGGTATTATACTGGAACTTCTTTAAGAGGTGTTGCTACTGGAAATACATTCCTTGGGGGAAGGGCCGGACAACTGACCACTACAGGAGATTATAATATATTAGTAGGTTATCAAGCCGGAGACAATATTCTTACCGGTTCTTATAACATAATTTTAGGTACTGTAGATGCTTTATTATCTACAGGGAGTTATAATTTTAGAGTAGGAAATAATGGTAATCTTTTATTAGAGGGAAGTATGGTAGTAGATTCTGAATACCTGCTTGTAAAAGGAAATTTAATAGTAGAAGATTTTTTTAGGTTAACTTCATCTACAATTAGTGTAACAGGTACTGGAACAATTACTCCTACTACTTCATATGTTAAATTAGATCCTGATGATGATTATACTTTAGCAGGGAGTCCAATTATTGCAGCAGGAACAGAAGGGGATTTATTAATTTTGGTAAATATAGATTCTACATATTATATAAGAATCCCTATTGGTGGGAATGTTAAAGTTTCTGGGTCATCTTATACAGAATTAGTAAATTATGGCAGTATAACCTTAATATATGACGGAACTTATTGGGTAGAAAAAGGAAGTGAACGTAATCTTTTCTAATTAGTTTGGGATAATACAAATTAAGTAGAAGTACAAACTAAAAGCTTCGAACATACATACTATTATATTATATATTAATATTAAAGAAAGATAAGAAAATGGCAAAGAAAAGCGACAAAACTAAGGATGGTAACAAGATTACTTTAACTCAGCCTAGAATGCTGGAGATTTATCATGGGTTGTCAGAAGATACTGATAATTTAACCGGTGTCAAGTTTACTCATGCATTACTTAAAAATGAAAGATTATTTAAAGGTCCTGCTAAAGATTTAGAAGATACTTTAAAACCCCGGGGAGAAAAGAAAAAACACTATGAAGAATTTGTAAAGGATTTGCATAAATTACGTATGAGTCTTTGTAAGAAAGATAAAGATGGAGAACCTATATTAATTCCTGCTAGTAAAGGGGCGGTTAACTATAATGTTCCTTTTTCTAAAACTGAAGAGTTAAAAAAGGCTGAAGAGAAACTTGAAGAAAAAGAACCCTGGAAAGAAGTTGTAGTGGAATTGAAAAAAGCTGAAGAAGAATATGAGGCTATGATGGAAGAAGAAAAGGAAGAAGAATATGAATTTTATAAAATTCGCTTTGATGAAATTGATAATAAAATAACTAAAAAACAAATGGGTATTATCTTCGATTTGCTTGAAGGTGCCCCTGAAGATCAATAAATATGTTATATACCGGTTTAGCTTTTCCCTTAATATTAATAAGTCCTGACTCTAATTCTTCAACGGTTACTGTTGGACTTTCTAATGATACTGTTTTAATAAAGTCTAATTTATTATTGCTTTTAGAAACAGTAGTAGGTAATAGACCTTTTAATAGGCTTTATGGAAGTGTAGTAACTGAATTATTAGGTGAACCTAATGATGATGTACTTTTAGCTCTTGCTAGATATTATACTGTTGATGCTATAAAGAAATGGGAACCCAAGGTAAATTTAAAAGGATTAAACTATTTTAGGTATCAAGAAAAATTAAGGTTAATTCTTCAATATTATATAAAAGGCAGTGGTGAATTACAAACCTTACAAATTGAAATAAATAATTAACATGGAAAATACTTGGATTGGTTATCTTCAGAGAAGTTATGCTGAAGTAAGAAAGTCTTTAATTCTTAGGTATAAAACCTTAGTCCCAGAAATGAATGATTTTAGTATGAATAATTTACTAATTCAAATCATTGATATGTTTTCTGGTCTTATGGAACAACTACATGGGTATATAGATAATTTTGCAAGGGAGTCTTATTTTATTACAGCTAAGAGGTTTAGTTCAATGGTAAAGCATTCTAGACTTATTGATTATAGAATAAAAGCTGCTTCGCCTGCTACTGTAGCTATAACTTTTACAGTGGAAGATTCAGGTAATGATCCTTGGAGTACTGGTCAAGAAACTGTTCCTGCTGGTACTATAGTTTCTACCGATAGTGATGTTGAGTTTGTAACGTTAGTAGATTTGGTAGTTCCTGATGGGGAGTCTGCAGGAATAGTAGATGCTATGCAACGAAAAACTAAAGCAGCAGTGGATTTAGGAACAGGGGATAGTTCTGCTCATCAGCAATATGCAATAGAAGAAGGGTATGTCGATGGTAGTATGGAAATAGAAATTAACTCTGTTGCATGGACTCTTCAAGATACTTTGGGAAGATCTATTAGTACAGATAAAGATTTTATAGTTGAGATAGGATTAGACAATATAGCATATGCTAGATTTGGGGATGGAACTTGGGGAGAAAAGCCTGGAGCTTTTCAGGTTGATGGAACTTATTATATATGTGAAGGAATATTAGGTAAAGTATCTGAAGATACTATAATTATTCTTGTATCTGCGGAAACTCCCGTGGATGCTGGAGCTGATCATTATACTGTTAATAATGTGTTAGCAGCTAGTGGAGGATATGGGTATGAGGATGTAGAAAGGATTAGAATTACTGCTCCTATAAGTTTGAGAACATTAAATGCTGCAATAACGGAAAGGGATTTTGAAGAAATGGCATTACTAGTAACTGGAGTAGGTAAAGCTAAAATGGATTTTGAAATGGGGAAATACCTTGATTTATATATAGTACCTATTGGGGGAGGAATTGCAACAAGTACATTATTAACTGCAGTAGAAACTTACTTTGCTTCAAGAAAAATGGTGGGAGTAACTTTATCTGCTTTACCTGCTGGAGAAACTCCTATAGTAATACATATGAATATAACTGGAGCTTTCAGAAGTAAAGAAGCAGATATTGAATCTGATGTTGAAGAGGCTTTAACTGAAGCTTATGATTATGATAATTCGGATATAAATAAAGCAGTAAGAGCTTCTGATTTAATTGCTTTAGTAGATAACCTTGCTAGTGTAGATTATTTAAAACTTAATTGGTTTAAAGCTACTCCTTATGCTAGACCTTTAGGTGATGCTCCTGCTTTGGATTGGGATTGTGCGGTAAGTTCTAATTCTGTAACAACTCTTTTGTGGAAGTTAGTATATAATGGTACAACATTTACTTTATCTAAAAATGGTATTATTGATAAGACCGGTATAGAAGGAGATGGGGTACCTCTTAATGATACTCAAAATATTATTACTTTTAATATTAATTCTGAGGGTGGATTAGATAACCAAGATACTTGGGAATTTAAAACCTATGCCTATAATAATGATATAGATTTGGATGATGATACTATACCAGTAATAAATATTTTAGACTTAACTTTTGTAATTGAAGAACAAGTAATATGATAAGTTTTGTAAATTATATAAAAAACTTTTGGCCTAATATTTGGGCAAGAGATACCAATAAGGATAGTAATGATAAAGGAACTTTTGAACGTTATTTACAAGTATTTGGGGATGAGATAGATAATGAATTAATTCCTTATATAGATGATGATGAATCTTTATTTGATGAGTTTAATCCAGTACTTAATAATTTTCTAGATATAATAGATGGGTTTGCTTGTAATAATAAATTTTTAAATCATCTTGCTGAAGTATTGGGTAATCCTCCCGATGTATTTCAAAAATCAGCTAATGATTATTATGAATACCGAGCTTTGATTAGGTATATAATAACTGTATATAAATGGAGAGGAAGTTTAACTGGTTTTGAATTATTCTATAGAATATTAGGTTATGATATTTGGATAAGTGAAATAGCCGGAACAACTAATCTTTATGATAGTGGATTAACATATGATGACGGAGAATCTTATGATGTAAATGAAAGTATATTAGAGGGAAATTACAATATACAATTTGCTTATATAGATGATGGAGTAACTTCTGTGCCTGGGGGAGAACTAACTAGTTTAGAATTAACTTTACCTTTCATAGAACCCATTAATACCACTTTTAATAATGTAACTTCTAAATATTAAATTATGAGAGAATTTATAATGAATTTATTAAGTGCAGAATCTAAAGTATCTGCTATGAGATTCTCAGTTTTGATGATGGTAACCACAGCTTGTATATGTTTGCTAGCATTAATATTTAACGTATGTATTAAACTATATGGTAAAGTACCAGTAAATATGCTAGAAGTAGCTGCATTAGTCGCTGCACTAGCAACCTTTGCTACTGCTGCATTGAAGTTAAAACAAATGCAAAAGAAAAACGAATTAGAAAATCTGAAAAATAATTAAATTATGGCTGAAACACAATATTTAAATTATGGAGATGACGTAGATTCTTTTATTCATAGTTTGTTCCGTCAAGGAATATTAAATGGGGGTAGATATAAAGGAGTAGATACCCTTATAGCACCAACAACGGGTGATCCTGGAGTAGGATTTTATGTACAGTTAAATAATGCTTCTTCTGGGATAAAGTTTATAAATAGTGCTGGATCAGTAGATGGTGCTTTTTCTTCATTGGTGGTAACTTCTCAAGGTTTAGTAATTCATAATGATACTACTTGGGATGATATACTAATTAATGATGGGGATGCTGATAATGATAGGATTGATCTTATAGTATATACTCATGAATATGATGGTACTCCAGGATTAAATCCGGGTACAGTAGATGTAATAGAGGGGACTCCTGCAGGAACCCCAGTTGGGGATTATGGTTCACTTCTTTCTACACAAGTAGTAATAGGGGAACTATTAGTTGCTGAAGATGCTACTATATGGAGTGATTGTACTTGGACTCCTGCTGATACTCCTCAAATTGGAGATGGTCCTACATACTCTAAAGCAACTATGGATGCTAAGTATGCTATATTAGCTAATGCTAATACTTTTACTAACAATAATACCTTTAGTGGTAAATCTTGGTTTAACCAAATGTTTTTTCCTAAAGTTCAAACCGATTATGTATGGACAGTGGGTACTCATACTCTTGCTCCATCTGATAATGGTAATTTTATAGATTTTGCAGAAACTATAGCTCAACCTGAGGATAGGTATATTAAGACTTTAGGGACTAAAAATCCTGGTATGCCTTTGTTTATTCGTAATGGTTGTACAGATGGGGGTAATCCTATTGATCTTTATATTGGGGATAATGCTATTACTAGTGGGAATATTTATACAGGTTATGATTTAAATAGAGCACTTAAACCAGGAGAGATTGCTATTCTATTTGAATATAATAGTAATTTTTATTTGGTAGCAGGAGCCTTAACAGATTACATAGAAAGTTTACTAACTAATGTAGCTATTCTTCAATCTCAGATAATAACTAAACAAAATAAAGTAGAAGCATGGCAAGAAGTAGGGGGTGCAGGAAATGCTCAATATACTTCTAATAACTTTGAAGCTTCTTCAGGACATACTCTAGAGTATCGATTAGTAGGAAGTGAATGGGTAGAAATATATGGTAAAGTAAAAAGACTAAATGCCGACTTAGAGTTAACTACATTACCTGGAGGTTTTATTCCTTCTAGAGTTATGACTTATCCTATATTGATGTTTAATGAAGGAGCGGGTCCAGTGTTAATAGTTGGAATGGAGGTTGATGCTAGTGGAAATATAACAATAGAAACGGGAGATGCAGATGATGTATATTTTATTAATATTAGATTTCCATTAGGAAGTTTCTAGAGTAAAATATTTTTTTGCAATTATAATAGCTTCTTGGATTTCTTTTCTTAATTGAATAACATAGTTTATTGCATTTTTTGAATAACCTAAATCAATGTATTCAGTGATTACTCTACTAGGTATTCTTTGGTTTGGGTTTTTTATTCGCCACATAATGAAAGGGGGTGGGTTTAATTCTAAAGTGAGGATGAAGAAAGCGTCCTCACTTAGTTTTGTTTTGAGAAAGTTTTTTGCTTGTTCTAATCTTATATCTTCCTCTGGCTCTGGATTTGCTATTGTATTTATTATTTTGGATTCTCCTTCTAACTCTACCATATTTTGATATACATTTCCTTGGTATGCTTTCTTTAAAATTCTATTCTTATATAATCGTAAGGAATTGATAATGTAACCCAATAACCTTTCAGGTTCTATTTCATAATACTTATTATAAACAAATATAAATTTATCATCAAACCAAGATAAGATTATATCCTTAGTAACTCCTAATCTTCGGTGATCAATTTGGAATGCTAAACGTAATCTTAAATGTTGGGTTCTTTGATAAAAATCATTAAATTGTTTTAAGTTTTTTGGGTTACTGAAATTAGGTTTCAGTTCGATTAAACGATGGATTTCTCCGTTGTAGTCCATGATAGGTATTAGTTTAGGGATTAATACTAATTAATAAAAATTAAATATAATAATAATATTGCAATAAAAAAATTTCTTAGGCCATAATCTTTAAAATAGTAGCATTTATGAGTAATCCGTGAATACTATTTAATACTATATTATATTATATGTAAATTTGAATATATGCCCGATAAAATAAAGTTTGAGTTTAGTATAGATTATCAGTTAGAACTTCTAAGATATACTGTATTGCATAGGTCAGGTTTTAGAGCTCTAGATTTATACTCTGATTCTTATTTTACCCTAATTGAACATGCAGTAATTGCTAAGGCATTAAAGAATTTTTATCGTAAGAATAAATCAGTCCCTGGTTTAGCATTATTGATTGAAGAATTTAGAGAGTTAGTAACTTCTAGAAAATACCAAGAAGAATTTGATTCAAAGGAAAAGGAAGGTATTGAAAAGATAATACGAAGTTTATACAAGGGTGAGATAAGAAATCCCGATGAAATTATAGAGAAAGCTGAAAAATTTGTTCAGTACATTGATCTCAAAGATACGATAGAAAATGTAGATTTAAAGGACTTCACTTCATATGAGATGTTCCATAAATCTGTTAAGTTCTCCATGAGACCTAGATTAAATGAACTAGGGGTCGGGGGGACTTTTTTGATTAAGGATATTAAGACTCGACAAGTTAAAAGACAGGATACAGATATAATATTTCCTACTCCTTTTAAGCAAATAAATCGTATGACTAATATGGGCGGGTATGAAGCTGGTTCTGTTATTGTAGTTTTAGACAAACCTAAAAAGTTTAAGACAGGTTTTATGATTAACGTTGCTAAAGGTTATTTAAAATTACGAAAGAGAATTATATTATTTGATTTAGAGAATGGAGAAAATAGTTTAGCTGATCGGATGGAACAAAGTATAGGTAGAAGAAGTAAAAGACAACTTTATTCCGGAGAAGAAGATGCAAGGATGCAGAAAATATTACGCAAATATAAAAGATTAGGAGGAGAAGTATTTATTAAGAGACTTCCCGCCCTTTCTACTATTGATGATATGCAACAGATACTTGATCAGATACATGAACTTTATGGTATTACTTTTGAAATTCTTATCATTGATTACATGGGGTTAATGGGTACTACAGAAGGTACTACTTTCGATGATAATCAAAGGATTTCAAAGGTATACCTTGAAGTGGCTAATCTTGCTTTAAAGAATGAGATGGAACATGTATGGACTCCTCATCATATAAAGACTGAGGGGTATAAAAGAATATCTACTAAATATACAGAGACTGACATTGCAAAATGTACTGAGATAGGAAGGCATGTTGATGCAATTTTTGGGTTAAATAGAAGTCCAGAAGAAGAACAAGCGG
>Ga0114923_10003536_pt1 | contig 10555 bp, 9 predicted proteins | sample SumtaG_FD_89578 | JGI IMG/M metagenome (GOLD analysis project Ga0114923, IMG submission 89578) | Deep subsurface microbial communities from Indian Ocean to uncover new lineages of life (NeLLi) - Sumatra_00157 metaG | ecosystem: Environmental > Aquatic > Marine > Oceanic > Sediment | place: near...
ACACACCTTTCTAATGATCACTCACGAAAAAGAAATTGCTCAGTATGCAAAAAGGATCATCAAAATCCGTGATGGAAAAATTGAAAATGACAATCACAACGGAAAACAGAAGATGATCAAAAAGAAAAAGTAAAAATGGATTTATATGAATTAATTGACGAAAGCTTGTCAACCCTGACTCTTAACAAAGTAAGAACAGGTTTGGCAATGCTTGGGGTAATCATTGGAATTGGAAGCGTGATTACTCTAGTGTCTTTGGGACAGGCGTCACAGCAGGCTATTACAAGTAGAATTCAATCTCTTGGATCAAATCTTCTGACTGTCTCGCCAGGGTCACAATTCTCTGGTGGAGTTAGGAGTGGAGGAAACGTGGCAACACTAACATATGATGATGCCAAAGAAATAGTGAATTCTCCGATGATAACAACGGTAGATATCGTGTCGGCGGAATATTCAAGCAGAGCCCAAGTGGTTGCCGGTAAAAACAATACTAATACATCAATAACAGGAGTTCTTCCCGAATATACAAAAATACGTAATGTCACAATTTCTATAGGTAGTTTTATAACTCAGAGAAATGTGGATAGCATGGGTAAGGTTGCTGTTTTGGGACCTGATACGGTCACAGACTTATTTGGCGAGGGAGCTAATCCGGTGGGTAAAACTATCAGAATCAGTGGTCAAGTATTCAAAGTTGTAGGTGTGACAGAGGAAAAAGGAGGAAGTGGTTTTATGAGCCAAGATGATGTTATTTACATCCCTCTAACAACTGCACAAAAACTTCTTTTTGGAGTTGATCATGTAAGTTCTATTTCTGTCTCCGCAATAAATGAAGACTTGATGATGCAAGCTCAAAATGAAATTAGTAGTTTGCTTTTGCTAAGACACAAAATAAGAGATCCGGAACAAGCTGATTTTAGAATAATGTCCCAAGAAGACATTTTAAGCACCATGACTGAGATAACTGATACTTTTACAACTCTTCTTTCCGGTATAGCTGCAATTTCACTTGTTGTTGGTGGAATTGGAATTATGAATATAATGCTTGTTACCGTAACCGAAAGAACACGAGAAATTGGTTTAAGAAAAGCGCTTGGTGCAAAAAGGGAAGTAATTACAACTCAGTTTTTGATAGAAGCGGTAATGATAACTTTCATAGGTGGGCTTATCGGAACAACTTTGGGAATTGGGATTTCCTTTGTATTTACAGGTATGATGAATTTACCTTTTGTATTATCAATTGGATCAGTTTTGTTTGCATTTCTGGTATCGGTAGGAATTGGAATATTGTTCGGATGGTATCCAGCGCAAAAGGCGGCAAAACTTCAACCAATCGAGGCTTTGCGATATGAGTAATTAAAAAGAACGAAGGTGGTGAAATACTTATGAAGAATAAATATCTAACAGTAGTAGTTGCAGTAGTAATTGGACTTGGTGGATTTTATGGAGGAATGAAATATCAAGGAAGTAAAACTCCTGAGTTTGAAAGAAACCTCCCAGAAGGTTTAAGTCGAATGAGAGGAGGAGAAGAACATGGAGTGAATGACAATTCAGGAATATCCTCTGTCCGGGGAGAAGTTATAGAAATAAGTAATTCGAGTATCACTGTGAAACTTGATGATGATAGTAGTAAAATTGTTATTCTCACGGATTCAACAGGAATAAATAAATCTGAAGAAGGATCAGTTGAAGATTTGACTGAAGGGACAATCGTAATGGTAATGGGACAAACAAACTCTGATGGAAGCGTTACAGCCCAAAATATCCAACTAGGAACAATGATGTTTAGAGAGCATATAGAATAGAAAGTATAAAATGCTCTTATATATTCTTGGAGTTAATAATCGTAGTTTATCGAATGAGAAATCAATGTGTCCAACAGTAAATGATGGCATAGGATAAATAGGACGAGTTTCGAACTTTTATCGGTTTTTCGCTAGTTTGAATAAATTGATTATTTATTTTTAGAAGGTTCTATAAATTTTATGTAGCCAAGTAAGAGAGAGACGGCCAATCCTACAGAAACTACTAAGAATCGAAGCTTATCGTCCCCACTGCCAAAGACCCGAGCAACACTGTAGAGTAAAGTGATAACCCCTCCTATAAGTAAACCGTCGGCGATAATGAGAAGTTTGCGAAAAAGTATCAGACTAATTACTAGTATCAATATTGCAGCGACTAACGAAATAATCGAAACATCCCTATTATATTTCTCCATTTTCTCCTGATATGTTTTTAAAACTTCATCAAACGCTTCCTGTTCTTTTTGAAGCTGTGCAGATACCACAGGATCTCTTGAGGGATCAGTTGGTAGTTTATAGAGTTTAAGTAAAGTAGGAGTTTCAGGATCTTTGGGGCCTGGATAAAAGGCGGCGATACCTACACCTACAAATATTGCTAATAGAACACCAATAAAAATAGTGTAGACTAATTTCAATACCATAGTTAATACTACTTTAACAAAATTTTATTCGTGATACAAACTAGTGCTGTTTTTTAAACAGTAGATCAAAAGATGGGACAAGTTTCGAACTTTAAGTCACAGTTATACTCCACACACCACCTGATTTTTTGCTACGATGTTTTTTCATTGCTGTAAGCATTTTACCTACAGAAACGATTCTCCACTTTGGTTTATTTGGACTCGTATCGATTATCCTTATACCTTTTTTAGTTATGCGGTCGAAAACTACAACATGACCACCACTTTTGCTTTTCTCACCAATTAATACACCGTGATTAAAACAAAGCAAAACATCTTTATTATCCTTTTCTACACTAGACAAGTACTTTTCAAGATGCTTATTTGTTTTAAACTTATTGGCAGGAATAACTTTAACTTTCAAAGGTATTCTCATTTTTTTTAATGCTTTGGTAGGCTCGTATTTAGACTTCGTTATTTGAGTTCCATACCCAGATATTGGTGGAGTTTTTGATGTGCTTACGTTATAAAAAAGATTATCATTATCTGGATGTACGATAAGTCCAAGATAGTGGCCAATTTCCTCTGCAGCTATTAGAGGAATATTGTTTTTATACATAATCATTTGCAAACATGTTGGCACGCAACACGACTTTTGTTGTGTTAAGGGTACATATCTTGAATCTTTAGGAACTATATTTTGCATATTAGAAGTATATCAGAAGTTCAAATCCCTTTAGGTGTTTATCAGATTGATATAGTTATTTGAGGTTATAAATCGGGTCAGGCTAGATGGGACAAGTTTCGATCTGGCAACCAATTTCTAAAACCTGTTTATTAAACCAGATAAATTAGCTTCCAAGGTATCAAGAGGAGTATTTCGAAAATCACCTATATGTGGATTGAACAAGTGTCCAACTTTACCATCTGGACCAACCAGAACATAACCTTTTGTTTGACCTGATATTGTTTGGGGGACAATATTCAGGTTAGGAAATTTAGTTGTAAGGTCTGCAATTTTCCTATCGAATCTGTCTGGGTCAATTTTTAAAGTGTCCCAATTCAAATTACTATCTGTAAACACAATCCCAACCGTTGGGACTAGCTGATATATTTTCCACCTGTCAATTCCAGAAAGTTCTTCTAGTAAATTACCAAGTTCATCTAGATTGTCAATATTTACCGCAGTTGTTACAGTCCTGATAGTAATTTCGATTTGGGGGTTGGCCTCTTGAATTAAAGAAACAGCCGAAATGGCCGCTTCAAGTTGCTGTTCGCCACCAGGCCTTAACTTACTATGTATTTCCCATATTGGTCCATCGATAGGAATACCAATCTCGTCTACATAATTCGCTACGTTTTCTAAATGATCTGGCAGTCGAAGAGCGTTCGTTGACAAAGTTACTCTCATACCGCAAGATTTTGCGTATTCCAGTAGGAAACCAATATCTTTCCTAACCAAAGGCTCACCGCCAGTGAAAGTTATATCTGTTGTTCCTCGATCAGCAAAAAATCCAATAACTCTCTTCCATTTTCCCGTGTCAAGCTCGTTAGTAATAGATCGATCTGGCCCAATACACATCGGGCATGCAGGTTCAAGATTACACCTTGCTGTAGGACTAGCATCTACTCTCGAAGGAAATTTTTCAGGAGACATGCTGCGATTATACTCCAAGCAGTGTGAAAACATAAAGTTTGTTTGGCTTTCTGAAAGCAAACCCACTTACTATAACGGGTTTAGAACGGAGCGGGTTAAGTGCTTGCACGCCTCCGGAGGGGTACAAGTTTCGAACCATCTATTTGATAATTATGGTTAAAAATCCTGTGAAAAATGAGATTGAAAAAGAACCCTTAAAACTCTTGAGCGTAAAACTCTTTAATTGTACTTTCAAAACTTTCAGGAAAAAGTGGAGTAGGGCGCGGGGTGTCTAAAATGAAAACACCGCTAACTTTGCCTTCCACCGCTTCCAAAGCCATCTCAAAACCTCTTTTTATCTCTTCTGGGGACATGCCTTCCCAGTCATGTCCTTCGTAAAGTTCCCCTATGATTAGTTCTATTTCCTTGTCTTTTGTTGACCATTCAATTTTATTAACTAACTCTTTTCTTTCTTCTTCATTCTTAATCATCCCTATGCCAGGACCAAAACAAGAATATTCTGATAACTCATCTCCCGGCCATTCTCCTCTTAGACAAATTTTACCACTATAAACAGCATCTAATCTTGGTTTAATCTCTACAAGCAATTTTCTACTTCTTTCATTACCCTTTTTTTCAAAATCAAGATTGACATACATTTCACTTGATGGAGAAAAAATTTCAACATCATGTTCTTCTGCTAATTTAGCTATTTCGATAATACCATCTTTAAAATTTTCAATTAAATTTGTATTTTCAATCAACTCTTCAGACATAATTCTGAGCTCAGAACCACCGCCTTTGTCAAGTACAGATTCATGAACAATTTCAGGATTCAGCCAAATTTTAAAGCCCCGGGCATGAGCCTCTTCAATAAAAGAAATAGTAAATTCTTTCTGTTCTGGGGGCAGCCTCAACTCTCCCTGATCATTAACCAAATAACATATTTGAAATGCTAATGTGTTAATTCCAGCTTCCGCTGCCTTGTCTAAATCAACGAAGACTGGATCAGGGGCGGGCATCCAAATACCTTTATACTGCATTTCAACTGGTTTACCTTCTTCTGTTTTTTCTATTTCAGAAACAAAAAAACTTTTGTAAACTAAAAATCCTCCTATACCTAAACCAATCAAAATTATTGAAGCAATTAAGATTATTAATTTCAACCGCTTTTTAGGTTTTGTGGGTGGAGTTGATCTAGAAGTTGCTTGAAAATCGGTAGGGGGTTGCTGTGGAATTTGAGAAACATCTTTAACTTCAGGCCTGGCTTCTTGAGCAACAGGTGCTTGTGGAGCATCACCTTTCATTAATTAAATCCTAACACATCTCAGCGTAGAAGGTTCTAATAAGAACAAACTGGCTCCCATCACCTGAAATCCTACAAAGGTGCATTGAGGCGATAATTCAGGCTTTTGAGAATGTTGGAGAAATGGAAGTAATGAAGATTGGGTGGGAAGAAATTAAAAACTACAACCACAAACCGTATTGGTAGCTATGGATTGAATTTATCTTCAGTTTTTGTCTAACTTGGAGATGCGAAGCATTAAGGGATAGTCTCTGACTATTAAATCCTTAATAGTATTTCCATCTGTTACTAATGTTTGCTGATATCCATTTAAGACATCAATCGCTACAATATCTTTTCCTGTAAAACCATCAAAAATTAAATCAGCGTTAACACCCGGATTTTCATCAATGGCTACACCATCTGTCCAAAGCGCTATTAAATTATCTCCGTTTGATAAAGAGAAAGTATAATTTCTAATATTCGTAGCTTCGCTTTGTATTTCTATTGGCAGTTCTGTTGGTTTTGTCCCGGCCATGACTGTAGCTATGTTTTTAATTGCCCTCATCATAAGGGGGAGCTCTTCCTGCGTTCCTAAAGCTATGCCTGTGGTTAAATCCATTCCCAAATTCATCGCAATTCCTCTAACATAATATTTTGTAGCTTGCGTCTCACTGTACATCCACTTTTCATCAGGATTTGGGTCAATGGGGGTACGCCAAACCAGCTCGTCAGCAAAATATTCCCCTTTAAAACCATGAGCAGAAGATATATCTTTTATTTCCTGAATTAGAGAGGGATATTCGTAGTAATATTGCCTAGGGACGTCATATTCTGGCGAGACACCATACATTGGATGAAAAGAGATACCATCAAGCAAAGGCATTACATCTGACTTTATGAATCCTAAAAAGTATTCTCTAAACGGTGGCTGACGCAAATCAGCAACAGACCCTGCCACTATTTTTGCATTGGGATCTTCCTCACGAATAACGGGAATAACCCGCTTAACCAGATTAATATAATCATCTAGTTTCACATTTTGTTGAGTACCTTCACAATGGTTTTGTTCATTCAATATTTCATAATATTCGATTCTACCTTTAAAATTGCTGACAATAAACTTTACATAGTCAAGGTAACGCCCAATCTCTTCCTCTGTCTTAAACCGTGAATATTCTTGTTCTTCATCCTGTGTAAAAGAGGGAGCTTCTGGGTCCCAAAAGAGTAAAGTATACTTAACTTTTATGCCCCTGTTTTTTAGATCCGTTATTACTTTATCTTGATTGGGATAAATATGATGTTTAGAATAGGCTCCATTTTCCACTATTTCATCCCAATCAAACCAGTCGATACTCAAACGAGTCCACTTCAAACCCACATCATTAATGCGACGAACAAATTCTTCTGCATAATCTTCTGTAAAAACGTCTAATACCCACATGTCCCCAATACGATTATCTTCCAACTCTTCTGACGTTTTAGCTTGAAATTTGGTTATTTCCTGCGTATTTCCTGTCTGGAACCATTCTTTATCTTTTACAACAAACCTTTCTTCACTGAAATAATAATATCCAACCGCTCCTGCAACCAAGCTGGCCAAAACCACAAACACAATTAAGATTATTAATTTCAACCGCTTTTTAGGTTTTGTGGGTGGAGTTGGTTTAGGAGGTGTTTGAGGGACAACTGGAGGTGATTGCGGGGTTTGGGAAACATCTTTAACTTCAGGCCTGGCTTCTTGAGCAACAGGTGCTTGTGGGGCATCACCTTTCATTAATTAAATCTTAACACGTCTCAGCGTAGAAGGTTCTAATAAGAACAAACTGGCTCCCCTATTGGACACGTTCCGCAACCAAAAGATTGAAATAAATATTGATTTAAACGAATTAAAAAGTCTCTTTGAAACCTTTAAGTTGTCTCAGATAACTACCACTCCAATTATCTAGTAGCTCGCTGAGTGGGATCGAAGATGGTGAGTAAAACCGAACCACGATTTTCGAACCTTTGTTATATAATGCGCTCATGACAGAGTATTCGAAGTTTTTTGAAGAATTGCATCAAACACGCCAATCGTTTATTAGAGGTTGTCCACCAGGTTCTATGGTTGAAGTAGATGCCATTGAAGATGGTGAAAAGATTACGGGTTTTACAAGGCCTGATACCCACATTTATGTGTCTCCTTTTAGTACACATGTAATGGTTGAAAGAACAAAAGGTGTTTCGGAGGACTCAGGAGTATTTGATATATCTTCAGTTACGGTATTAGAACTTCCTTTAACAGAAAAACTTCCACCTCAACGGTAATATACTTAGCTGCCTCGGTACGTAGCTATTACTATAAATTAGCCATTGTGCTGGGCTAAAAAGATAAAGCTCCCCCTATTGGACACGTTCCGCAACCGAGAGGTTGAGTTTGATTTTAGTTTGAAAGATTTGGAGTTTGTGTTTTCAGCTGCTTCTATTTAGTATTTTCAAATGCTTCCATCATACGAAAGTAAGCTGGTTTCTTTTTGTATTCTCTGTCAAACAAAAGTGGAGCATCTTTTTCTTTAGTCATGTAATCAATCCAATTTTGTAAGTCAGTTATTCCCCATATAACTAAAGCTTTGAAATTTTTTATTGATAAGGCAACTTCCAATATTTCTCTGTACGCTTTTGCTTGTTCAGCTAGTCGTTCTTGATATGTTCCACTTCCTTTTTGTATTGGTATGTCCATTTCAGTAATATGAATTTCAAGTCCCAAATCCGCAAAGCGTTGAAAATTCTTTCTCATACTTTCAAGGTTTGGTAATTTATTAAGAAACTTATCATCATTTCCTAAAGCCCTGTGCATTTGAAAACCAATTCCATGAACTGGAACACCTTTCTCTAAAAATCCAGCTATCATTTCATATATCAAATCCGAGCGACTACCCATTTCTTCAATACCAAACTCGTTAACAAACAATTTTGCTTTATGGTCTGCTTCGTGAGCCCATTGAAAAGCTTTTTCAATGTGAGTTGTCCCAAGTATCTTAAAAAGAGGGCTTTGCTGATGATTTCCATTAAAATCAATTTCTTCATTTATTACATCCCAAGCACAAACTTTTCCTTTATACCTTTCTACAATTGTTTTTATATGTTCTTCAAGTTGCTTTTCCATCACATTCTTGTCTTTAATGTTATTAAACCAATCAGGCATTTTTCGTGAGTAAACCAAAGTGTGGCCACGAACAGCCATTTTATTTTCCAAAGCAAAACCTACTAACTTATCGGCTTCGTCAAAAGTATATTCATTCAAATTAGGATGGATTGCCGACCACTTCATGCAGCTTTCAGAGGCTACCATGTCAAATTCAGAAGAAAGAATTTTAGCGTATTCTGGCTCTTTCTCTAAAAGATTAGGCAGTATTGCAGCACCAAAATAAACTCCTCGCTTCTTAAATAAGTCAACTAATTTCATCATCTGAAGTATAGCAAAAGAACAAGAAGAATATATAAAACATATCAGCTCCCCCAGTCGGACTCGAACTTGCATTAACATTCAGAGTGACCACAAAAGTGGCACTTCGAGCACCCCTCCTCATAAACAAATGCACTTGCACCACAAGATGGACATATATCGGGAGACACTTTGTGTGAAGATGAGGTTGGTGGATTCGCCAAAGGGTTGCCCGAAGCAACAGTTGATGTCAAGTCAGGCTCTATTGAGGCCGAGTTAGACTCAGCCGAAGCCGTTGTGTGGTCATCAACCTGTTGGTTTTGAACCGACACATTGTCGGAGTTCTGTGCCAACATAACAGCTCCAGCTAAGTCTGACTTGGTCCCAACCGAGTCCGGTTTAGCAACCAGTTCCGACTTAATACCATCTTCAGGTCTTCCATTAATTGTCCCGCTTAAGGTGCTTTTATCAGCATACACACTTATTTCTCCGTTTGCCATACTTTGAGTATAACCATTTATTTTAAAGTTAAAATGCATTGAAAGAGCCGCCGCAACAGCATCCGGAAGAGACAAGATTTTCTTGGAACCAAACCCCACAGACCGCCTGCCACCTATGCCTGATAGTTGATGGGCTATCTCTTCCGCTCTTTTTTTCGAACCTAAATAACCCCTAAATCTCAGCGCTGTTGAAATCATTCTACCCAAAGCTTCCGCCATTGCAGTAACATCACTACCTGCCTTGCCAACATTAATAAAAACTTCCATGGGTTCTCCGTTGACATCTTGATTTATCGTAATAAAGGCTGCTCCCACGGGAGTATCCAGTTTGTAAGTCGAGCCGCTCACAACGAGCGGACGAATTTGTGTTGCTTCATCCGTTACATATAGTTGCTTTTTCTCTTCTTTTTGAACACCTAAGTTAAGCACCTGCATATTTTTACAGCCATCGCGAAAAACGGTTATCCCCTTGCAGTCGGTCTCCCATGCCATGAGATAGACCTTCTTTATATCGTCTACCGTTGCCGAATTTCCCATATTTATAGTTTTGCTAACAGCATTTTCGGTGTATTTCTGAAATGCTGACTGCATTTTTATATGCCAGTTGGGATTTATCTCGTGGGCAGTTCCAAACACATCTCTTATGTCTTGAGAAACTTCGCCAACATCCCTCACAACCCCATGTTCTATTACTTTTTCTTCTATATCACTTGTCCAATCCCCCCTTTCTTGCATTACTTCTTTAAATTTCGGATTGACGAAATTAAGTGTTCTATCCAAGTGCTTATCTCGAACAACATGCTGATAAGCTAAAGCAAACAACGGTTCAATTCCCGACGAAGCTCCCGCAATAATTGAAATTGTCCCTGTTGGTGCAATTGTTGTAACGGTTGAGTTTCTTCGAGGCTTTTTATTTTTATAAATACTTTCCTTCCATAGAGGGAAAGCTCCTCTTTCTTTTGCCAACCGCTCACTTTCCTTAACAGCAGCTTTTTGAATTGTTCGCATTACTTTCTCCCCCAATTTAAGCGCCTCATCGGAGTCATATGGAATACCCAGATTAATTAAAAGGTCTGCCCATCCCCCAACGCCTAAACCAATTCTTCTGGTATCAAAAACTGTTTCTCTGACGTTTTCAAGAGGATAAGGATTTACTTCAATTACATTATCAAGAAAGCGAATTGCAAGCCCGGCGGTATCTTTTAATTTCTTCCAATCTACAGTTTTCTTTTGGGAACTCTCTTTAACAAATTTGTTTAAGAATATACTTCCCAAATTACAGGCATCA
>Ga0114923_10003537_pt1 | contig 10552 bp, 9 predicted proteins | sample SumtaG_FD_89578 | JGI IMG/M metagenome (GOLD analysis project Ga0114923, IMG submission 89578) | Deep subsurface microbial communities from Indian Ocean to uncover new lineages of life (NeLLi) - Sumatra_00157 metaG | ecosystem: Environmental > Aquatic > Marine > Oceanic > Sediment | place: near...
AGGTCTTTGACTTTTTCGACTTTGTCTTTAGGTAAAATATTGGCTAAGACATTTTTAATTCCCAATCTTTTGGCAATAGCTTGACCAGTGGCTTGGTTATCTCCGGTAATCATCCAGACATCTAAATCTTTGCTTTGAAGATCTTTGACAATAGACATGGCTTCATCTTTAGGCTCATCTTCTAAGGCTAAAGCGCCAACGGTTTTTTTGTCAACGCTAAGGTAGGCAATGGTTTTGCCATCCTCAGCTAATTGTTTGACTTGAGTGTCTAGAGTGGCACAACGGATAACTTTTTCTTGATCCATTAATTTTAAGTTGCCAAAAAGAAGTTTTTTACCCTTAACAGTGCCTTTAATTCCCTTGCCTTCTACATTAGTAAAGTTTGAGGGAGAGCTAAGAGTTAGTTTCTCAAGCTTGGCTTTTTTAATAATGGCTTCACCAATGGGATGTTCTGAGCCTTTTTCTAAGGAGGCAGCTAATTTTAAAATATCTTTTTCCTGCCATCTGGGGCTGATGTCAGCTGGAGCAATGTCAGTTACCTCAAAAGAGCCTTTGGTTAGGGTGCCGGTTTTGTCAAAAACAATGGCGTCAACATATCCGGCAATTTGAAGTTTGGCAGCGTTTTTAATTAAAATGCCGTTTTCAGCTCCCCGACCAGTGCTGACCATGATAGAAATGGGGGTGGCTAAGCCTAAAGCGCAAGGACAGGAAACAATTAGAATAGTGATGGCAATGACTAAAGCCGGGCTAAAACTCAAACCTAAAACAAAATACCAGACCAAAAAAGCTAAGATGGCAATGGCAATAACGACTGGAACAAAGATGCCGGAGACTTTGTCGGCTAGTTTTTGAATTGGAGCTTGAGAGCTTTGAGCTTCTTCGACCAGTTTGACGATCTGGGCGAGCAGAGTGTCTTCGCCGACGCTAATAGCTTCAATAATCAGCAGGCCCTGCTTATTAATCGTACTGCCGATAACTTTGTCTTTAATGCCTTTTTTAACTGGTTTTGATTCACCGGTAACTAGTGATTCGTCAAGGTAAGATTGGCCTTTGATAATAATAGCGTCGACTGGAATTTTGGCTCCGGGTTTAACTAGCAAGTGGTCGCCTTTTTTAACCTTAGAGATATCAACTTCGATTTCCTGACCGTTTTTTAGTAAGATAGCTTTTTTGGCTTGAAGATTTAAAAGTTTTCTAATGGCTTGACTAGCCTTACCCTTGGCAACAGCCTCTAAGTAACGCCCAAGAAGAATTAAGGTAATAATGGCAGCAGCGGTTTCAAAGTAAACTGGTTGAGGGCCAGTAAAAACCTGGGGCCAGAAAGTAACTATAGTTGAGTAAAGATAAGCTGCGCCAGTGCCAATGGCGATAAGACTGTCCATATTGGCTGAAAAGCTTTTTAGGGCTGCCCAGGCGTTGATAAAGAACTCTTGACCGGAGTAAAACATGACCAAAGAGGTTAAAATAAAGACGACTTGATTCGGCAAAATTTTAAGCCAAGCGCCAAAGAAAATCACTAGAGTTAAAATACCACTGACAATGATTTTGGTTTTTAAAAGTTTAATGGTTTTTGTTTCTAAAGCGGTGGCATGATCGTGCTGATGGTTGTCATGTTTTGACGATTGAGGCAAGACTATTTGGTAGTTGCCGACGGAAGCAACGGCTTTTTTGATTTGCTCCCAGTCAATCTGACTGTCATCATAGTCAATTTGAGCCTTGTTAGTAGTATAGGTAACTTTGGCAAAATTGACCCCAGAGACTTTTAAGAGGGCTTTGGTTAGGTTTTGAGCACAGCCTGAGCAGTGCATGCCGACGATGGGAAAAGTTTGTTTCATGAGATTAAGGTTTGAGATTAAGGCTAATAATCCCCTTTTACTTATTGCCGTGCATCCACCATTTTAAGACGGTCATGGAAAAATCCGGCACTAAAACAATAAATAAACTGCAGGTGGTCCAGAGAATGATAGTAGCTAAGGCAAAAGTGTTAGCTAAAACAATTTTATCATGTTTCATTTTTTCTCATCCCCTTTGATTTTAATTTTTTACTTAAGTGGTTAGTAGAAGAATAAGGCTAACTATTTTCTCTCCACAGTATAGGTAATGGGATGTTGAAGGAAGATGGCTGGTGAGTCTTCGGCTAAGAAGCGCTGGAAGTCTTGGTAGATTTCTTGCCTTTTTTCAGGATCAGAGATCTTGCGGCCGTCTTCAAGCAGTTTATCGATTTTTAAGTCTGAGTAGTGGGCGATGTTGGTGTCTTGGGTAGAGTGCCAGAGGGCGTGTTGGTCGGGATCAAGAGGGATTTCTTGAGCTATCAGAATGGCTTGGAAGTCAGGGTCAATGGAGCTGATGATTTTAACCTCAACCTTAACCGGCAGGGTGTCTTGCCAGGATTTAGCAATAGATTCTGCTAAAGAGAGCAGGCTTTGGCTGGTGCCCAAAGTGATTTCCAAATTGCCGCTGATACTGGCTTCTTCTGAGGCAGTATCAAAGAGTTCTTGAGCCTGATTAGGATTGAAGTCATAGGGTTTAACATCAGGATTGTAAACCCAGGATTGGGGGCTGATAGAGGACAAGGCTCTGGTTTCTGGCGATGAGGACTTGTCTTTGATGGCATAGGCTAGGGCTTGGCGCAAGGGCTTGTTGCCTAGTTGGGGATGTTGAAGGTTAAAGATAATGGCTAGGTACTGGTTGAGATTGATTTTTTGTTCGAGGTTAACTTTTTTTTGCCATTTATCATTTAAAGGATTGACGATAAGGTTTTCCAGCTTATCAACTTCACCTAAGCGGAAACCCAGCCAAGCAGCTTGGTGGGAAGGATAGAAGCGATAGGTTAAGCTTTGTTTGGAGCTGACTAATTCAAGAGATTTGAGGTAAGGGCCTTGATAGCGGATTTGTTTAATAGTGTATTCGCCGATGCCGATTTGATTGTTTTTGAATAAAGGGCGGGAGAGGGTGGTTAAGAAAGGCGAGTAGGATTCTTCAAGTTTGAATTCAATCAGATGGCTGTCGGGATAATTGACGGTGACATTGGGGATTTCCAGTTGGATATCTTTGGCTTTTAAGACAGAACCATCACTCCAGATAATATCAGGCTTGAGGTAGAAGCGATAAAGGGTTTCCTCTTCGAGAACTTCCCAGCTGTCGATAATATCAGGAGAGACTTGATCAGAGTCATCAACCTTCATTAGGCCCCGACTGATGGATTGACTGATATGGCGAGGCAGGCTGGTCATGGTGTATTGACCGACAAGACCGATTTTGCTGCCAGGCTTAAGACGAGGCAACAGGGGGAGGAGACTTCTGGTGAAAAGAAAGATAAAGATACCAATCAGCCCAGCCCAAAGCATAAGCTTTTGGTGTTTGGCGATAAAGGATTTGATGATCCAAAAAGGCTTACGCAAAGGTCGGGTAAGGATCATAGACTAAAGTTGATTAGAGAGATAAGCACAAAGATGACGGTGAGGATGATAGTGAGGCTAAAGATGATTTTTTCGACTCCCCTTTTGGAATGATACATCTGATTTTGGCCGCCAAAAGTGCTGCCTAGGCCGGTGCCTTTAGCCTGAAGAAGAATGACGGCAGTGAGAATGACGGCAATGATTATCTGGAGGATAGTCAGGGGTGTGTTAGTCATTGGTTAAAAGAGTATCAAGTAAATTAAAAGTTAAGCTGAGAAGAAAAGAAGCCAAAATGTAGGAGACGAAGAGACTAATATTCAAACTGGGAACAGCAAAGCCAGCTTGAGAGATGGGTGGGGAGGTAAAGCTGATGACAGAGATGGCGGGCATAAGGCGAGTGAGGATGAGGAGGATCAAGACATTGGCAACCCAACGGAAGAAACCTAGGGTGACGAGGTTGATGGGCAGGAGAAAGAGCTTAACGACGGGTTTAACCAGATAATTAATGAGGCTAAAGATGATACCACCCCAGACGAGTTGGGTAAGTTGTTGGGGAATAATTAGGCCAGGATAGAAAGCAGCCACAGCAAAGAGACTGAAACTGTTTAAGAGACTGTTTCGGAGAAAGTCCTTCATAGAAATATTTTATCACAGCTTAAGCTTAAGAAGACTGTTTTTGACGTTTAAGAAGGAATTTTATCAGGAAAAAGCTGAGGCTGAGAGAAGGGGCGAGGATGAGAAAGAGCTTGAATTTAGGATCGGTGGTAATGAGGAGATAGGCGGGTAAAAGAATCAATTGGTGTTGGGCTTGAGACATATCAGAGACAGCGGTGAGATTATCGGTTAAGTTGTCATTCCAGCCGGTAGCTGGCAGTTCAAAGTTAATGACATGATTGGCAAAGGGCGGCAGGTGAGGAATGGTCCAGCTGTCTTGCGGAAGAGAGAAGTGATTGGAGGTGAGTTGGAGCTGTTGGTTGTAGACGGCAACATTGCCAGTATTTTTGAGAATAATTTGGCCGGAGATGGGCATGCCGGCAATGGTTCTATCTGGTAAGTTAATCTCGATTTGGGTTTGAGGCTGGGGTTGGGCTGATTGACCAAAATTAACCTCAACGTCTTTGGATTGGCTGGTTTTAAGTTTGTAGGCGCCGGCAGGGACAGGATAGTTGCTGTCTTGGCCGAGAAAGGCAAAGGCAAAGTGGTTAAGGTCGGTCTGATCAAAGAAGTCAACGCCGCCAGTGGTGTTGCCCCAGGTGGGGTCAATGGGAATCCAGAGATGTTTTTGGGAGTCATAGTATTCAGGCCAAGCATGGAGAACATCTTTTTTCAGGCTGAGAGGCCTGAGTTTAGAGTTGGTGGTGTAGGCAAAACCGTTAACAGCCCGGGCAGGGACGCCAACGGCTCGGGAGAGGGCGATAAACAGGTCAGTAAACTCCATGCAGATGGCTGAGTCTTGATTGTCTAAAGCATTGGCGGCGCCAAATCTGGTGGTGGTGTCACTGAGGCGGCCATAGTCATAGATGAGGTTATCGACGATATACTGGTAGATTTTCTGAGGAGTTCTGAGTTCCTGGGCTAGTTCTTGGATGCGGGGGTTGTCGACTTCCCAATATTTTTGAGTCTGGAGATAGTCAGAGCTGGATGTTAAGGGATAGCGAGGGAAGTCAGCTCGAGGCTGGAGGTTGATTTGGGCAGAGCCAGTGGCTAAAACGCTTAAGGTTTGTTTAGGAGAGAGGACATAGGTAGCCAGCCAGTTGCCATCTGGATCAAGAGTGATGTTGGTGGGTTGAGGATCAAGGGTTTGGTAGATAAGTTTTTGAAAGGCAGTGTCAGGCGGCAAGGCAATTTCGGTTTTGATTTGATAGATATTGGAGTTGTGAAGGTGGTAATGGATGGCAAAGTTAAAGTATTGGGTTTGACCAAAGGTAGCACTGATGCCGGAGTCAAAGAGGTCATCCTGGCGGAATTGATAGACAGTGTAGCTGTCAGCTGAGGTTTGGCTGGAGGGTTGGGGAGAGAAGGTGGCGGGTTGGCCAAAAGAGCTGGGGACAGATAAAGTGAGTTGATAGCTGTCCAGGCTGTCGGTTTTAGAGAGTTTGGGAATAGAGATTTCCCAGATACTGCCAAGCTGATGAGCAAAGTCCAGGCTGTCGAATTCTAAAGTAAAAACCTGGGATTTGTTTTTACCTAAAACTTTGTCTTTGAAGGGAATGATGATGTTGGTGGTTTTATTGCCCTGGGTAATTTTGGTTTCAAGATCACCTTGCTGATTGTAGGCTTTAATGGCTTGAAGCTGAGTTGAGCCAATGGATAAAGAAAATTCACTGGCGTAAATATTAGAGAGTTTGTTGGTTAGGCTGATGTCAAACTGAGTGTGAGTAATGCCGTTGGGCTGGATGGTGTAGTCGACGGTATAGCGGCTGGAGAATTCTGATTGAGCTAGGGCAGGTTGAGAAGAGAAAAAGAGAAAAAAGAGGCAGAAGAAGGTGAGTTTAAGGAGTTTTTTAACCATGAAGTCATTGTAGAGGATTTTGTTGATTTTGCAAAACTGGTGGTTGACATGCGGTTTTTATTCGGGCTAAGATGAATCAAAGATAATCCTAATATATTGCGAAGCAGTGAGGAGAAAGGACCTGCTATGCCCGTAACATTATATCGTCGGCAGAAACAAATTATTGATTTTATTGCCCAGTACATTCAAACCAATGGCCACTCCCCGACTCTGCAGGAGATTGCTGATGCTATGGGTTTGTCGTCCTTAGCAACAGTACATGAGCATATTGCTACTTTGGTGAGAAAAGGAGTTTTGAAAAAGTACGATGGTTCGGTGCGAGGCTTGGAGATTGTTGATAGTCGATACACTGCCAGCGGAGCAGGAGTGGATTTACCTATCCTGGGATATATTGCGGCGGGTAAGCCGATTGAGCCCCATACTGATCCGAACGCGACTTTTGCAGTCTCACCCAGCATGATGTCGGGCAAGAAAAGGTCGTTTGTGCTGCAGGTAAAGGGTGATTCAATGGTGGAGGAAGGAATTTTGGATGGTGATTATGTGGTGATAGAAGAAGATGAGCAGGTGAGTAATGGAGATATTGTGGTGGCTTTGCTGGAGAATGGTTTGGCGACCTTAAAACGCTTTTTCAAGGAAGCCACCAGGGTAAGGTTAGAGCCAGCTAATTCATCGATGAGTCCGATTTATGCCACTAATGTTAAGGTTCAAGGCAAGGTGGTAGGAGTGATTAGAAAGTTTGGGACGGTTAATTAAGTAAACAAGGCAGCTAGGGCGGCGGCGATCATAACTATAACGGTTAGCCAGCCAAGGGTTTTTTGAGTTCTACCAATGGTGTATTTTTTCATGATGACTTTTTTAGTAGCCAGTTTGAGAATGGCAACTAAAATAAAAGGAGTGATCAGACCGTTTAAGACTTGACTGTAAAAAAGCATTTTTATGGGATTGACTTTCAGCAAGGCAACACTTAAGCCAATGAAGAAGCTGATGGTGAGAATGATGTAAAAGCCTTTGGCTTGATTGACTTTTTTGTTAAGGCCGGTGCGCCAGTTAAAGGTTTCGGCGATGGTGTAGGCAGAGGTGGAGGTGAGAACCGGAATGGCTAACATGCCAGAGCCAATTAGGCCAATGGAGAAAAGCAGGTAAGAGAGTTCACCAGCAAAAGGCCGGAGAGCTAGAGCTGCTTCAGAAATAGTGGTAACCGTGATACCGCGAGAATGAAGAGTTAGGGCGGAGGTAATGATAATGGAAGTAGATATGAGGATGGCAAAGACAAGGCCGAAGGAAACCTCACCGATTTCGGTTTTAACGTTTTTGACTGAAGGGTGATCTTCGACTTCTTCGGTAACTTGCCAGTAGAAAAGGAAAGGGGTGATGGTGGTGCCCAACATGGCCACAGCCATTAACCAAAAACTAGGAGTGAATTGAAGTTGAGGCCGAAAGATTTGGCGGCCAACATCGAGCCAGTCAGGTTGAGTCAGAAAAGCAGCGGCAATGTAGGCAAGGAAGATAATGCCCAGGCCAATGAGAACTCGAGCAAGCTGTTGATAGCTTTTGTAAACTACAATGTACCAAAGGAAGGCAGCGATTAAAGGTAGAAAGAAGATGAGGTTGATTTGAGGAAAGAGTAGGTTTAAGCCTGAGGCCATGCCGACAAAGTCAGCGCTTAAGGTGGCTAGGTTAGCCAAGACGACAAAAAAGGTTAAGATAAGGGCAATGGGTTTGCCATAGTAAAGACGAATATTGGTGGCTAAACCTTTTTTAGTAACATCACCAATCCGGGCACAGATGGCTTGGGCGTTAATCAGTAAGGGAGTAGACAGGAGGTGGAATAGGACTAGAGAAAGACCGGTGCGAGCGCCGGTAAGAGTATAGGTGGTGATGCCGGCGGGGTCGTTATCAGCATTGCCAATGATAAAGCCATGGATTAGTTTTTTGAGTGGGTGGCGTTTAGGCTTTTTTGCCTTTTTGGTGTTGGGCATGTTTTTTAAGTTTATGATAAACGTACCAGCCGACAGCTACCAGACCGAGGATAATGATAAGGATGTCGAACTTATGGAAGTATTTACCTAAGGTATTCCAGTTATCGCCGAGAGTTTTGCCGAGATAGGTGAGAGGGATGCACCAGATAAAGGTGCCGAGAAAGGCAAAAAAGGTGAATTTTTTAGCATCCATTCGGCTCATGCCGGCTGGCAGAGAGATAAAGGTGCGGATGACAGGTAAGAGTCGGGCAGTAAAGGTGACCAGTTGACCATGGTTTTTAAACCATTCCTCGGCTTCATCGAGTTCGTATTCAAAGATAAGCAGATATTTGCCATATTTTTTAATTAAGCGGCGGACTAGTTTTTTACCGCCGTAAAAACCCAGAGCATAGGAGCCTAAGGAGCCAAGAGTACCGCCAATAGTGCCGGCTAAGACTGCTCCCCAGAAAGTAAACTGGCCGGTGGAGACCAGAAAACCAGAAAAGGGCATGATGATTTCTGAGGGCAAGGGAATGTTGGCTGATTCAATAGCCATGGCTAAGGCAACGCCGGAGTAACCAAGGCGATTAATGATGGTCATGGCAATGTTGCCAAGAAATTTAATCAGGGCAGCAATCATAGCAGGGAAGAAATATCGATACTGGAGATGTCCTGCTGAGCCAAGGCGGTGTCAGGAAAACCAGGGATTTGTTGATGGTAAGCAGGTTTTTTCTTTTGGAGGAAGATGCCGACCGGCAGCTTATCTGTTTCTAGAGCTTTGGCTAAAGCAGTTTTTTTATCGCCGGAATTGTGGTTTTGTTTTTGGAGATCATAGATGTGTTGGCGATACCATTGATAAGTCATGTTTTTGTTGTAGGTAATGCAGGGTTGAAGGACGTCGAGCAGGGCAAAGCCTTGGTGATTAAGGCCTTGTTCAATGAGACTGGCCAGGTGGGGAATATCGCCAGCAAAACCGCGGGCAACAAAAGTAGCATGGTTGATAATGGCTGAGGCCAGAGGGTTGAAAGGTTCTTCAATGGAACCGCTGGGGGTGCTGGGGGTTTTAGTCCCCTTTTGGCTGGTGGGTGACATTTGGCCGGTAGTTAAGCTGTAGAGATAGTTATTGTGGGTGATGACTAAGATATGGTGATTGCCGCGGGCTAGGCTGATAAAGTGGCTGAGGCCTTCACCATAACAGCCACCATCGCCAATAATGGCGATAACTGGCAGTTGATGATTAGCTAATTTGATGCCGGCGGCAACGGGCAAGGTCCGGCCATGAAGGCCGTGGAAGCCGTAGCTATAGATAAAGTCCGCCATGTTGCCGGAGCAGCCAACGTCATAAACTACAGTTAATTGATGGGGTTGGAGATTGAGTTTGTCTAGGGATTGTTTAATAGCTCCAAGAATGCCAAAGTTACCGCAGCCCGGACACCAGGTTGGTTGAATCTGAGTAGTGCGTTTCATGATAATTTTTCGACTAATTCCTGTAATTCCTGAGGAAAGAAAGGCCGGCCATCATATTTTAAAAGTTGATCTTTGATGGTCAGGCCGGTTTGCTGACGGATGAGCTGGTTGAGTTGGCCAGTAGAGTTGCATTCTAAGGTGATGAGTTTTTTGGCGGTTTTAGTTAAGGTTTGGAACTGAGCAGTTGGGAAAGGCCAGACAATGGGAAAATGGATGAAGTTGGTGTTTTTGAGCTGCTTGAGGGCTTGTAAGATAACGCCTTTGTTAGAGCCCCAGGAGATAAGAGTTTGGTCAGCAGTTTTAGGGCCGTAGAGCTGAGGGTTGACAAAGTCTGGATCTTTTAAGATATGGGCGGTTTTTTTAGCCCGTTTGTTAACTTGTTTGATTCTTTGACTTGAGTCTTCAGTGGCATAGCCGAGCTCGTCGTGTTCATAGGAGTTGCAGAGGTGAACTCCGTTGGGTTGGCCAGGTAAGGGGCGGGGAGAAACACCAGTATCAGTGTCTTGATAGCGTTTAAAGGGTTGATCACTATTAAGATCCTGGGTGTTAATTAAACCATAGCGTTGATTTTGATGTTGGGCGGTGGGTTTATTAATAGTAAAGTAGGATTCGCCCAGATATTTATCGGTGAGGATGATGACTGGCAGTTGATATTTTTCAGCTAGGTTCTGAGCTAATTTAGCTAGTTGGAAGCATTCCTGAGGGTCACCAGGGGTGAGAACCAGGCGAGGAAATTCATCCTGGGAGGCATGGATGGCATAAAGCAGATCACCTTGGCTAGACCAGGTAGGCATGCCTGAAGCTGGGCCAGGCCGCATGGCATTGACAATGACTAGAGGAGTTTCGGTGATACCAGATAGACCAAGGCCTTCGGTCATTAAGGAGAAGCCGCCGCCAGAGGTGCCAACCATACTTCTGACGCCAGCAAAGCCAGCGCCAATGGCCATGTTAACAGTGCCGATTTCATCTTCAGCGTGACGGACAATGATGTTGGCAGCTTTGGCTTTAGCAGCTAAGGTATGGAGAATGGAGGTGGCTGGAGTCATGGGGTAAGCCACATAAAGCTTGAGACCGCCAGCAATGGCGCCATAACTAAGGGCCTGGTTGCCGGTGAGAAAAAGATGATGGTCAGTCTTAGTTTTAGCTGGAATGGCTGGTTTGGCTTGAGTTTTAAAGTTCTGGCTGGCAAAGTCATAGCCAGCTTGAGCGACTTGATG
>Ga0114923_10003538_pt1 | contig 10548 bp, 16 predicted proteins | sample SumtaG_FD_89578 | JGI IMG/M metagenome (GOLD analysis project Ga0114923, IMG submission 89578) | Deep subsurface microbial communities from Indian Ocean to uncover new lineages of life (NeLLi) - Sumatra_00157 metaG | ecosystem: Environmental > Aquatic > Marine > Oceanic > Sediment | place: near...
CATCAGCATCAATAGCCGAATGATGTTCGAGATTTGCGTCCGTACCTGTTAATGCATACGTACCACCATCGGCATCGATAGCTGAATGGTGTTCGAGGTTTGCATCAGTACCACTGACTGCATACGTACCACCATCAGCATCGATAGCCGAATGACGTTCGAGGTTTGCATCCGTGCCTGTTAATGCATACGTACCACCATCAGCATCAATGGCTGAGTGACGTTCGAGATTTGCATCTGTGCCGCTGACAGCATACGTACCACCATCTGCGCTGATTGAAAGCGCAGCGAATTGTGCAGGAAATCTTCGTTTCCGCAATAACGGAAACTCAAATCTCCGATTAAAAAGTCCTCTGTCAGCCACACTGTGTTACTAGCTCAGCCGCCAACGCGTCCTGGGCCGACTGCCGTTCTATACTGCCTACGACCACAGACATCACATTCGATGACCATAAGATCTGCCGACGTTGCGTCTTCATGTGTTTTGATCAGAGTAACGTCACTCTCATCCACATCACGACAACAAGCTTGCAACTTCTCATTGTTTCGAACCGTATCTCTGTAACGTGCTTCTAACGCAGAGTCTTTGATCTTCGTCTTCGCTCTCATTATAGTGCCGAGAGACTCAAGAGGTTGGACTGTAGGTTTCGCCATGATAATAATCTCCTTCTCGATTAAATAAGTGTGAAAATATTCACACCGAAGTCTACGGTGAAAGACTCACCATCGTTGATAGTCACTGAACTACCGTGATCCCACCAAGAGACTAACGGATCTACCGGAACTGTTTGATCATCGTTATACAGAACGACGAACTGAAGTGGTCCGAACGATCCGGCAGCAGCAGTCCACGTCACATCAGATCCTGCGAACGTACCAGTACCACCAGCTTCACTGTAGGTAGCACTGATATCAGTACCACCAGCGGGGTAGCCGAATTCTGCTGTGATCTCAGCTATATCAGCCTTGATACTATCTGCACCAGCATTAGGAGCGGCAGCTGTTGCAGCTGCATACACCTTAAAAACATCGACGTTGAGGTTATGAAGTTTCAACCCCAGGTCGCCGACAAAAGTTTCGAACTTGTTATACGTAGCCATTTACATATCCTCGTAAGTAAAAAACACTAAACCTCGCCAAACACCATCGCACAATTAACTGTGGCACTGGTAATTGCAAGAGCACTTTTGAGTGCGATGAACCCCGCCGCTTGTACACGCATTCGTTCCTCAAGCGTAGGCACCCACACAAACCCATTGAGTGAATTGAATCCCTCTTCCCATAGAATATCTCCATCAGTACCTTCTACAGTTGCATCAACACCAGTTAAAGCTGCTCCACCTATCGCATCTGCGAGAGGAGAATCTTCATTATATTTAAGTGGTGTGAATGCGGTTACTGTTGCTGCTGCAGATTTTCTCAAGATTTGCGCGACTAGCTCATCTGAGGTCGTTGTTTCGACAGTAAATGTAGCACGAAGCAACTCCAAAGGTGTAGTCGCACCAGCCTTGATTTGAATGAGTGTTTGTGCAGCAGCCACAGTCGTGATCCGCTGACGAACAATAAAAACGCCTCTAAAATTTGACATGAGCTTTCCTCATATTGGAATGAGTTGGTTTATCCTATGGTGATGGACGTAGGGTTGACTAACCGCTTGCGTCTCCCACAAAATGTTGGGATATCCCCATAATACTTGCTGCTTATCGCCTTGCGACATGGCTGCTCCACCGGGCAATGGTATTTGATGTTGCCAGACTTGTCCATAATGGAGCAGCGAGTATTTGTTGTTGTCAGTGGCTACTGAAAGCTTGTCTAGAGCAGCATCTGCACCCGTGAGGGTATACGCACCAGCATCAGCATCGATAGCTGAATGATGCTCAAGATTCGCATCCGTTCCTGTGAGCGCATACGCACCAGCATCAGCATCGATAGCTGAGTGGCGTTCAAGATTCGCATCTGTGCCAGCGAGTGCATACGTACCACCATCAGCGTCGATAGCTGAATGACGTTCGAGGTTTGCATCTGTGCCAGCGAGTACATATGTACCACCGTCTGCTACTATTGTCTCGTCGCCAGCTACTGCTGGTGTACCTGGAAGGAATTCATATTGCGGGTAAGGTACGACAATATCAACACCACGAAATGTGTGAACAGGCGTTCCGACGACTTTTAGATTCAGATTTCCGATTACATCATGTTCAATACCTGTTTCATTATCGAAAACCCAATATGAAAGTAAGTAGTGCGGGAAGTCTAATGGCGATCTTCGAAGTGCCAACAGACTAACTTCTGATGGGGACAAAGCCCGCCCCCAAACAGCAACATGTCCAAGTTCAGGATTCGACGCGCCGCCTACTTCAACCGTTAGGGCAGTTGGGACACTATTAACATGATTTCCTGATCCAACACCACCAAAAAGACCAGTGTCAACACCATCCTCATACCAGATGACATCCCCATCAGCAGTATTAAATTGTCCATTCCACGTTACACACCAATGTTCTAGTGTGTTCGTAGAAAATGAATTATTGGAGCTAGCAAATAAATCAGACCCGGAACGACCGATACGAAGGTCAGCAGCCCCAGTATCGTCCCAAACTCGCCATCCAGAACTTCCGCCGAGACATGAAACAATATCTGTATTAATCTGCGAATTATAATTCCACCAAGCAACAGTTAATTGTGGAACGTCAGTTAGAACTAACTGCGTTTCACTGACAAAATTGTCGCCTGAACCAAATTGAAGCATTAGGTTACCTTCCTAATACGATAACCTTTCCGACGACCTGGGAACACCGTGTTCGCATCCGGTACTGGGTTGTGCTGATGCAATAGAAATCCAGATCGAGGCGGCTCAACGATGTCAATATCAGTTAAGACCCACGTCGGCGTATCGCCAGCCTTCGGAATTAAATTAACATTCCCGACACGATCTGTTGCGTATTTCTCATTATTCAATTGCCAATAACTGAGCAAGCGATCAGGAAAGTGAAGCGGAGACTTCTTATGGGATAGTTGGACTGCTTCGGCAGGAAATAACTCCCGACCCCAAATAGCAAACCAGCCAATATCACCTACTTCTCCGGATACTAAGTTATGGCCGAGCGTTGCAACGTCAGTGGTTCCAAACGTGTGATTGCCGGTGCCGTTTTGAAGCTCATTTATCGTGTTCTCAACGCCATCCATCCATATACGAACCGAACTGTTCGCGAACTCTCCATTCCAAGTGACGACATGGTGCTGGACTACGGTGCCATTACTATGACTGGTGATACCTTGTTTAACAAAGTCGGTCGTTGCTCTCGCGACCCGGAATCGGATTTTGAGCGACTGAGAAGTGACTTCCCAACCACGACTCCCGCCGGAAATATCATCTGCCGCCTTGAAAATTTCCGGTGGAACAACTCCCAGTCCGTGTACACCCCACCACGCAACTGAAATCTGCGGCCCCGCATCAACGAGAATTAATTGATTTTGCGAATCGAAACGCCCGCCAGAACAATCAAGCATTAGTAACGCCTCCAATAAAACATCGATCTCGTCGGCTGGCCGTCGCCGGGAACGCTGACGAATTCCCAGGGGAGGAAATCTTCGCGGATACGCATTACGGGAGGCGCAATCCCTTGCGGTGGGAAACGAGGACCACTCTGGCCCAACTGATATTTCCCCTTCTGGATCTTAATCTGATCTGCTTTAATCACACCGCGATGTGTGTTTTGCGCAAAATCATAGTGATCTTCAAACGCTGCATTAAGCGCATATCCCATCAGGATGTCTTGAGGATGCATTTCTGTAGGGCATGTTCTCTTCGCAAGCCGTAGAATTTCCGCAGCCGTAAGTGCGCGTTTCCAGATAGTGGGGTAAGCTAAACAACCATCAGGTGAACTGTTAACCGAGGTCGCTAAGCGATTTCCAATATATACAGTAGCGCCGTCAAGCTCAATCAAATCACCTGCATCGGTTGCGTCGGTTCCATCTGCGACGCCATCAAGATAGATCCGAGTTTCAGTAGCATCACCACGATCATAAGTGAACGCAGCATGTATCCATTCGTTTGTACGGCTAACAATATCGGTAGTAGCGACCAAGGTAACATTAGTTATGGTTCCTTGGACGCGGGCACGAAGATTGACAGCTGCCCCCGGAGTTGTATAGCCAAGGTGCCACGCATGATTCACTGAATCCGGCGAAAATTGCCGACTAATAAAACCAACGTCAATTGTTGAAGGATAACTAAATGCATAGAACCAGCACGCTATCGTAATAGCACTATCAGTAATTTGACTTCCATCAATCCACCAATCGGGTGCTGTCTCACTATCGTCAGGATTCGGATCTCCGGGGAAGAACACATTCTTTTGGCCCAAAGCACCATCTGAGAACCGCATCGACTGGTTGGGATACCGATACCGACGCGGGCGCGGGAAGAAGATGGAGTTCTTATTCTGTTCGTTGGTTGGAAGGTCTAAACTAACAACAGTGATTGCATGAGGACCGACATCAAATCCAACCGTCTTATCTCTTTGTTGCCCAGTTATATCAAAGTCTGGTATCGTTAGAGAAGCTGGGGCTGGACCTGTAGCAACAGTGTGGAATCTGATGGCATTATTATTGGGGTGGTCAGTCAGAGTAGGGTCGTAATCACCCCCAGTAATATCCAACATCCCGACGAAATCCCCCGCGCCGGGATCAGCGGCTTCTGTCCAAGTGTAATTAAAGCCTGTTCCCGTCGTAACTGACGACGCGTGCTCGTTGTCGTAAAAAGCAGGCGGCACACCCACTTCAGATAAGCAGTATGTCCCTTTAAAAATGTTGTCTGGTTGCGCTGCGGAATTGCTAATGATATGAACATCTTCGCTTGTACATAGACAGTTGTGTGCGCTGATAGTAAAGGTACTGGCGTTCTGATTATTATTACTTGCAAACCACGCAGCATCCGCGCCTGCGCCATTTGCACCAATGTTAAGCGCCGCGCAAGAGTTAAAGTTAACGACAATCGTTACTTCGGCACCTGTGTTTTGAAAGTTGTATATCGTCCGACCCACATCGTAAAAAAAGCATTGCTCGAACAGCACTACGACCGTAGTTTCGATGCCTTGAGCAGTCATGATGTCTTGCTGAATTATATTGCCAGTAAATCCTAATTGACAATTTTTCACCGTAGTATTATGGTTGATGGACGATACGTGAAGTATTTCATCCGACGATACCGTAGATTCGCTTTGAATATTGATTTCACTAATATCCACAGCAGCCGTAAGATCGATCGCATGACCAGTCGTGACCCGATGACGATACGTCGTGTCTCCTGTACGCCACGGGCGACCGCTCTGTTTTGAAAGACCGATGGCGGTAATGATGACCGCTTCGTTCCATGTCACAGCAGTCGTATCGTCAACAGTCCACTGCCCATCAATCGTTCCTATATCACCAGCAACCGTCCCAGCGTCCGCAATAAAAGCGTTGATGGACGAGAAATCCCCGCCCGCTTGTTTAATAGTTGCGTCTGGCATTACAAACTCAGCTTGTCAATGACTCGGCTTAGGGCTTGCGCTTTCGTCAGAGTAATCTTGCCACCGTTAGATATAGCTGTATTCACGTCAGCCACCGAAAAGTGATAACGACGAGGACCAAGTACATTGTCAAATATATCTGCGAAGTTTAGCTTCACTTCAGCTAAATCAACCGGCTTGGGAATATCAACCGTCATGCTGTCAGAAGCAAAAGATACCACCGTCCCATTGTAATTCGACTGCACCCAGTCCTGCATCGTAGTTTTTAGAACATGCTTACCGGATTCCGAAACGGAGATATAAATAGGATCGACAGACACCCGAATACGATAGTTATCCGCATCTTCAGATAGAATTTCATGCTGGAACCTAATATTCCACGCCCCGATGTATTCAGCAACCTGTTCCCGAGGCGCACCTGTTATTGTCAAATGCACATAGTTTGGAGGTTGTTCTTTACGGCCCCACACATGGTCGTCAGGCTTCGTATCAACAACCTCACCAACTTGCTGAGTATTGGCATTGTTCGCGCTGATCAATAGCTCTGCCATTACAGTGCAATCTCCTTATGCTGAATCGAACTTAATGCCTTGCCACTCAGTTACGCTTCCGGCTAATGCACCACCAGAATCGTGTACACCCCAAAGTCCCCATTGATCAGGGATAACGCCGCCCCATACTTGTGCGAGTGCAATTGGTCCCCAATCGTGGACGTTACTATTGACTGCCGCTGTTGGGATAACTGTCACTAAGCGAAGGAGTGCTTTCGTTTCCGCGATGAGAGTTAAGTTGGCATCCGTTCCTGTAACATCCGACGTAAAGGTTGTTCCTTCATCCCAGGAGCCATAGGCCCACACTTCGATCACGCCGATCGCAGCGGTCGTAGCGTGCAGTGTGAATTTTCCACCGATGATGATGTCGAGATACTTATTCACCGCCTGATTATCGACAGCGGTTGATTCACGTCCAATCAGCAATGTCGTGTCGCTCGATGGCGTAGTCATGCCCCACGTCAACGTGACCTTAGAGCCATAGTTAGTTGTCATGGTAGCCATTACAATGCCTCCGCGTTAACGATGAAGCCCGGTCCCATTTCACCGAAACCTAATTCTTCAGATCGAGATACATCGCGTGATTTCAAAGCAACTAGATTATTGAACGTAGTACCGCTTGGAAATAGAGATACAAGAGTATTACGTGCTCTCCCTGCATCAGCTACCACGATACGGTCGCCTAATGCAGTGATTCGATCTACCTGTCCTTTCTGTGCTGCTGTAAGTGCATCGAACTCTGCTTGATCAACAGCATTGTAGATATCCGAACCGGATACAATGTCAACCGGCAGTGTTCTATACACAGTGTTCAGATCGGCAACCTTCTGGTCGACGGTCATACCAGCGTAGCCACGAACAAGAGGATCTGTGTCCAACTCCGCTTTCAGTGCTACATAGTCAGTCATAAGATTATCTCCTTTATAACTGTGGGTTATCTAAGAGTAGTTGATCAAGCGATTGTTTCACTTGTTCTAATTCTCTCGTACTTAGATTATCAAACCACTGCCGCATACTCAGAATTGCTTTTTGCGTTTCGACTACGTTAACAACAGCTTGTTCAACATTCAAACGTGAAGCTTCTAACGGATCAAGACACTCACCTGGAACTTCTACAATGACTTCCTTCTCAACAAATTCAGTTAAGATATAACACTTTGAGCCTGGAACATCACCCGTCAGTTGCTTGCAGATAGTACGCATCTCAGCAGCCTTAGCTAACAACTGAGCTTGCAATTCTTCCTGCGTTTGTGCGCTGACGTTGGACGAAAGCAACAGCATAGGTACCAACACCAACATAAGTAAATACTTTCTCATACCATCCTACTCCTAGTTTATTTAAGGTCCCGGTCCCCATTTCTCTTGAGTGACTGTACCACCTGCCTCAGATAGAGTTGACTTTGCATCTACTACAGCTCCAGCATCATCAAAGAGTCTTGCTTCTGATCCGACATTAGTTTTCTTGTTACGAAGGAATTTATACAAGTGTGTCCAAAGTTGTATTAATGTTGGTGCTAATGGCAGCGCGACTTGCCCCGGCAAAGCAAACGTATCGACGTTTACAACATCCAGCACTTCGGCATTAACCTGCGCTGGAGTAGCTCGGTTCTCAACCTCTTCGATTACAGATCCGGCCACTCCTGCACCTGCATCCACCGCAGCAATCTTGTCGGTCTCGGTCTTAACGAGATCTACCTGATTTGCCATCTTCCCTCCTGTTCCGGCGTCAAGCTCTGACATGCGAGCAGGAGTCACTTCCGAAGCAAGTGCTGCGCTATCAGTGCCGCGCATTGTTGTAGTATCAACGCCATCAGTCCCGCGCATATCAGTATTGACTGACACAGTCGGGATCACAGCTCCAGTGTGCGTCACTGCTGCAAGTGTAACCAACCCGGTTGCAGCTGCACCGAACAGCAGATCGTAGATCGCTTCTTCAAGGACCCACCACCGCATCCAGACGGGCAAATGTGTTGCAGGAACCTGCACATTAAGAATTAGCTCTCCGACTGTACCCGTATCCGCAGCGGAAAGATCTGAGGTATACCAACCATCGCTGTCGTGTGTCGAATTAACCGCGCCTGATGCCGCTGCAAAAGCTGCGCCATCCTTCGAGAGCCTTCTAAGAGCTGGTGTTATGGTGAGTGCAACTTCTTCAGTTACACCGTCTCCCGCATCGAGAAACGGCCCGAAACGGATAGCTTGTATAGTACTTTGTCTGAGAAATGGCATTTAAATAAACCCCTGATGGTGTTGTCTGTATGCATTCATTGCTACTGGAATAGATAGCCCACCAGCGCCTTCTGTGAAAACAATATCAACATCTAAACAATCAATTTCCCAAATACCACTTGCAGCCATTCCAACTTGACGAGCTTCTACTTGTACCTGCATACCATCCATTTGTGCAGCGGTCCAGTCAACATCCCATCCTGCTGCTGAAAGGGAGAGATTTTGGAATGATGTAGTAAGGGTGGCAGAATTAACCGCTCCTTGTCCAGCCCCACCAATTAGAAGTGTAACTCTGAATGAATTAGTTCCAGCCGCACCAGCACCTTCCCTTCCCCTAATTACCATATCTACGGCTGTGACAGTATCGGCATCTTCAATTACTGAAGCATCCAGATCGAAGATAATAAGATCATTTTCCGTCGTAGTAGCCATGACAGCGCCATCAGCACTTGCCACTGCTTCATCAACATCGGTGAAGTCGCCAGTCGGCCAACCGTTGTCGTCACCGTTGATATTGAGTTTTTCAGTTGCCACTTAGTCTACCCACTGCCAACAGCAGCCTTGGGTCCCTCCCTTATCTGGCTTTGCATTGTGCGGCCATTGTTTGCAAGAGAGAATAAACGCATCCACAGCTGTGTGCTCACGCCACACCGGACAGTCCCCGTCAGGGATAAGAGAGGGATTATTCCAAAGCGTACATCTCCTGTCTTTGAGATATACGCAATCTTTCCCATCATCGGTGGGGAAGCGTGGGTGTTCTTTGCAACATTGTCCATCACATTCTCGTGTGCGAACGAGCCTCATCGTATCGCTCGTGCGGATGCTAACATACATTCAGCCACTATGAATACCTACTGCGTCATCTCTATAAATATGGTGAATGATAGGTTCGTAGGCACTGCAGATACCGCAGTCACTACCAAAGCGATTTTGTCGTTGTCAGCTAAAGCGACATTAGCAGGATCGGTTTGTCCTGCTGTTGTTGTCACAGAAATGCTCGTGAAACCTGTAGCATCAACGTCGTTTATCTGAAGCTTACAGGTAACAGAAGTTCCTGAATTGATTTTGTGTCGAGCTTTTACTAGCGAACCAGTTTGCCTAGCAACAAGAGATACAAAGAAAGGTACGACGAAATCTGTATCACCTGCAGGAACTTTGATCTCGCCGACGATAGCGTATGTATGTCCAAAGCGATAAGTCTTTGCGAACTCACTCCACACCGTAGGACCGATAGATGCCAATCGATACTGTGTGTTCGTGTCTACCTGCAGAGCAATCTTGTTAAGATCTGCTGCTGTATAGACAGTCGCATCACCAGTTCGAGCGGCTGCATCAGCAAACACCTGCCTGAATGGAGTATGGACTTCTAGTCCTGTTTGTTCTTTATGTAGCCCTGTACTCATCTAAGCCACCTCTTTGAGCAGAACATCGCCAGCCGTACTGTAAACTAGCCCGCCTTCCGTTGTAAATATTAAGAAACCCGCACCACTTCCCGCACCGCCTCCACCACCTACACCTTGTTCACCGACCGAGACTACTTTCGTAATGTTGTTTTGTATCAAAACAGAAACGTCAGTCTGTGAAATAGGTACAGTCGCTTCCTCTGTCACTTTCACTAACGTCGCATTCTGTTGAATGACTGCGACAGTTTCAGGACACGTAATGTCCACGACATTCGCAGCATCATTAATTAGCACCACAGCTTCTTGTGGCTGACTAATAATAACAACGGGGTTAACCTCCGTTATTACAATGACATTAGCGCAATCGCTCATCGCGTAACATTCTCGCTGAAGCTGACCGTACCTTCGATCAGACGAATAACCTTACCACCGACTTCTACGATCTCGAAGTCGTAGAACGCACCACCAAGAAAGTCTGCTGTCGTCAGTGCGTCAGTTGCTGTTGCATCTACTTGGATCTGAAATTGACCAAGCGAGGCATTCAGAATGATGATACCTGTGGGCGTCACCAGATCGAGTCCAGTAATGATCACGCCTGTCTTGCTTCCGGTACGCACCTTCATGCGAGCCGTGAAGCCAGTGATATCGATCGGGGCTCCAGGTGTGTCCGGATCGGTATCTGGATTGGGGGGCGGATTCAAATACTGGATGATAGGATCGAAGTCCGCACCCTGTTCGATTTTGAAGTTGTGCTTACCTGCTGCCATCCTATCGTCCTCGTTCGTCGTTGATTTGATTACGCATCGCCATCAGACGTGTGTCATGGCACTGCGACTCTGCATGTAGATACTC
>Ga0114923_10003539_pt1 | contig 10547 bp, 22 predicted proteins | sample SumtaG_FD_89578 | JGI IMG/M metagenome (GOLD analysis project Ga0114923, IMG submission 89578) | Deep subsurface microbial communities from Indian Ocean to uncover new lineages of life (NeLLi) - Sumatra_00157 metaG | ecosystem: Environmental > Aquatic > Marine > Oceanic > Sediment | place: near...
ATTGTATGAAAATCATCTATACTATCTTTATCGAAAGAATCAAACTGTAAAGGTTTTAATGAACATGTAAATATCCATTGACCCTTTTTTAATGAATTTCTTTCTTCAAGATTTAGGTTTCTCATTTTTATTTTTTCGTAAGCATCCATATCAATCGATTTATCATCATTTAGATATGATTGGCCTGTATAATTACAACATGCCATAATATGTATAATAGTAAAATTTTTAACATGACATTGACATATACAAATATCCTTTTCCATTATTAGAATTTTTTGGGTTTCTTTTTTGTATTAATATTTCTGAAACTATATCTATCAAATCCTTTTGAATTTCCGATTACTTCATCATTACCAACTGGAACCTTACTCTGTGTAGATTGAGCAAGTTCACTTCCAATAAACATAAATATTTCCTGGAATGCTTGTACAGTATTCATAACCTTATAAAAAGCAAAATCCTCTAAACGTGGATTGATTATAAGTTTACTACTAAAACCATATTTTTCTGTAAATTTAGTTCCTATATAAAAAATTGGAACTTTGTATGCTAAAAATAATTTTAATAATTTTTCAGATTTTTCTAAATCGTTAAAAGCATTTACACGTCTTGGTAGTGTATATTTTTTAAAAAAATCTTTATTATATTTTGAAGCTTTTTTACCGTCTCGAGCATCAATTTTTATTTTTTTATAACCTTTACATTCACTATGATTATATGAATCAGTTTCGATAAAAGTATAATTCAAGGCTTCATTACCATATAAAACATAATCTTTAGCAGGATAATAAAGTAAATCAGAATAATTAACAATAGGATAGATCTTTCCACAAAAACCTATAACTTCAAATTCTTCACCGTTATTTCCAGGAGCCATTTGACAAACATCTTTAGTTTCTCTCACATATATTCTTTCCTTATCTATGCCATAGACGGAACCTTTATCGTAATAATCTTTAAAACTAGAAATAATTCTCATAAATTTATTCAGTATAATCACACAATCCCTGAGACATGATATGATCCTGTAAAAGGTCAAGTGTTTGTGAAAGTTTCATTCCATTATTCATATTATCTGCAGCTTCTTGAAATACACTATCATCTACATCTTCCGCATGTATATATCCATATTCTTCTCTAAACTGTTCTCGAATATATTTTACATCTATTTTATCGTTCATATTTAAATTTTATTATTTTATTATTACTAACCTTCGTGGTTTGGGTAGATCAATAAATATAAACCACGAAGACTAACATAAAAATTGCATAATTATTTCGGCCGGATGACATTTGGGATATTTTGTTTTTATATATTCTGTTGCTTTTTTACCATCATCATCACCTATTAAAATACTTTCTGCGATATCAAATGCTTGTCCATCATCCAATTGTTCTTTATTTGATTGAAAATCTTTTTGAACTTGAGAGGTCCATTTATTAAATTCTTTGGATGTCCACATATTAATCAAATTTAAATGTCGTTATTGTGGTTTTTGTAACATTAACAAGTTTTCCTTTTTCTAATTCTGGAATATAAGGTGAATCAATATATGCAGCATCTATTGGTTTTTTACAAAATTTAGGATCGTGTATTCCTGCATTTTCTATATCAGTCCATCCTTCTGGTTTAAAATGACCATCATTGCGGGTAATTCCCCAATATTTTCCATTATATTCTATAACTACACCTTTTAAGATTGTTTCCATGTTTAACCTTTAATATAATAGGTAAATATAATAATAAAGAATTAAATATAAAAATTACAATTGGTTGTATGGTGGTATTTCATTTCTAACAATTTCTCCATTAAGTTTTTTGATAAGTTCTTGACAACCTTCTTCTAAGGAATTTCCTTTAAATCTAAATAAATGTTTGGTAAAATCTAATATTTTCCCGGTCCGGGTAGCTTCGTAACCCGAAACTTCCCTGTATAAACGGGGAAGTGGTCCTGAAACTATTTGATAATTTACTTTATTTATTTTTATGTGCCAAGCTTTTACCTGTGTATCTGAAGAAACTATTTTTTTAAATTCATAACCTTCTTCTGATGGTGTTTCATTATCCATATTAATCTTTATTTTTGGTTTTCTTTTTAAATTCTTCTTTTTTAACTGTTACTTTCTTTTTAGGTTTTTCTTTAGAATCTTCTATTTCTTTATTTAATTTTTTTAATTGTTTATCGATATTTAACAATTTAGTTCCAGCTATGTTAACTGCATATAATGGACCCATCAAACCCTTAGCACTGTAATAACCTTTACCCTTAAATTCATTTAAAAAGAAAGAAAGATATTCAATATAACTTGGTTCTAACTTCATTGAATACATTGTTTTTCCATCTTCATCTATCTCTTTAACATCTGCTTTCTTTAATTTATTAATCAAAGAAACAAGAGTTACTCCCTGTGTACCTTTCCAAACACCTTCTTGTGTAAGAGTTTTTATAAGATGTTTTATATCAGACAAGTCAAAAAACTTGATTTCTACTTCTTCAGTAGTTCTTTTTGTAAGTAATGTAGTATAACTTTGTTCTATTACTTCTAAATCAGTTAATTCCTTTTTTTCAGTTTTTTTAGATTTATTTTCTTTTTCAAATTTTTCTAAATCTTTTTCTGTAACCTTTACAGGTTCTTTTACTGTATCATTAGAAACTTCTACTTTTTCTTTAATTTTTTCCATTTTAACTTTTTAACAGATTATTACATTTTAAATTATAATATTCCGTTTAAAAAAGTTTATTTATCCTGTAAATTCGTTTGGAGATGTTGGAACATATTTTTTAATAAAAAGATTTTCTGTTATTTCTTTAACCTCTGCATTGTATATGAATCCTTCAGATAACAACATAAATACCAATTGATTTATACCAAGACATCCATCATGTTTATATAATGGATGTTGTTTATCTTTTTTAATTTCTAATCTATCGAATATTTCTTTAAATTTATCGAAATTTGCTATGACTGAAATTATTTTGTTTTTATCGAATGTTTTTTTTGGAGTAAATATTATATTTAACATTCCAATTTCTTCAGAATCTATCACTGCAAAATAAATATCTTTTCTTTCTATCATATTAATTATTTTCTATTAATTTATAACTATCTACGTTTGGAACCAATCCTAACATAGAACCGTTATCCCATTGTGGATGTATGGTTCCAGTATCATCGACAAATAATATTGTACCTTTATTTCCAGGTTTTAAATTTGTGTGTTCATCAGCACAATATATAAGTTCAATTCTTTTACCCTTTAAAACCTCTTTATTCTTTCCCACGGTTCTTTGTATTTGGTTTCTAATTTTTCATAAATTTCTTCTTCTGTATTAAAATACAATGTTTCACCAGAGGATTTTTCAATTAAACCAGTTTCATTTAATTTAAAACCTCTCTTTTTTGCTTTGACTCTCAATATAATATTTTCAGACATTGGTCCAGTAAAATGTAACATAGCAGCTCCTCTCATTATAGGTGATATCACATAAATATCAAGTTGATATCACCTATCATAACACTTGTCTTTTTTGGACCATTTACTAAAACTTCATTGGACCATCTTAATAAAATATTTACTGCATCACTAGCGTTCCACATATCATCTGTTATTATAAGAATATCGAGATCACCACATTCTTCACTTTTTCTTCGATATGAACCACATGCAATCAATTCATCTACACTTTCTAATCCTTCAAGTTTTTTGTTTATTTTTTCAAACAGTTTTTCGATTTTATCCCGACTGTGTTTACCTTTATGACTCCATTTTTTGCCCATACACCTGTTCTATTTGATTAAAATTAAAATTAACTTCATCTCCATCTTTTATCTTTGTTATATAAATTGGATCATTACATAAATTACCTTTTATTGATTTACCGTTAATTTCTGTAACAGTTACCCACATATGTTCCACTTTTTCAACACCTTCTTCTGTAAATTTTAACTGTACATTGTCACCTTGTTTAATGACAGTATTTTTATTGTTTTTCTGCCATTCAGTTTTTCGATTTTCGGCACATTCTTTATGTATACCACCAACATCATACATTATTTCTTTCCTTTCTTATTAATTTTTTTCCAGCCTTTCTTTCACCTTTCCAAAAAAATCTTTTACCAAATTTTCTTAAATGCTGTGCCCATTCTCCTGATACTGTTAATAGACCTTTCTTTTTAGTTGTCATTTTCTTTTAATTCTGAATGTCTTGGTAAATTTTTTATTCTTTTTGATTCTTCCTCATTTAATACACAGGCACTTCCTTCGTTTTTATTCCAACACTTTGCATGATCAATTAATTGTTGGGCTATTCCCATATAAAAATTTTGAACATCTTCTCCCATCATATTAAAAAAAGTTAAAGAATCAGCATTACCATGTTGCCTTGCCAATTTTTCAGCTAAGTTTGATACATGCGATGTACCTTCATACAATGCTTCTGCCAACTGTTTAACAGTTAATTGTTGATCTTTATTACTAATTCTTAAAACTGAATTTTCCATTTAAGGTTAATTTTAATTATAGGTAAATATAATACAATAGGCCCATAAATAAAAATTTTTATAATTCTATTTAAAATTTATTCAAAGGTTACTATATAATATTAATAATAATGCGCGCGCGTACAATACTAAACCAATAATGTAAAAATTGTTTAAATGTATTTTTTTAATTGGACCTATTGTATTATATTTACCTATATTTAAATAAAAACTAATAAAATAAATATATTACATATTTATAAAAAATAAAACGTTATGTTTAATCCTGAAGATTTTTACGAAGAGGCTGATGAATTTGATGAAATATTTAAAAAACAAAAATTTGATAAAGAACAAAAAGAAATACTTATACAAAATTTAGTAAAGGACGTTGATTTAGCATTAATGACATATCGAGAAATAAAAGAAGATTATAAAACATTTTTTTATTCTGATCTTGATACCGATGAAAAAATAAAAATAGTTAATAAAACGATAAAACATTTACATTATATAGAATATTTTGAAGCAATTGAAAACCTGATTAATTTTTATGAATGTTTACAACAAACAATGCATATAAAAGAAATGAATTTTAAAAAAACAAGTGAAGATTACAAACATTTTCCAAATTATTATAGAAACAGAATAGAATATTTTTACGATTTTTATAACTTTATAAAATAATAATTATGAGTACTTATAATAAAAACGTGGCAATAATAAGAATTATATCTATAGTAATAATTATTATAGGTACTATAGGTACATGGTTTATTATATCTGCTACTTTAATAGATGATAGACCACCTGAAATTATGGTTGTAAGAGAAAAATTTCCAGAAGGTAAAGTAATTGATTTAGAAGAATTTCAAACCGATGGAACTGGAATTTTTTATAATGTATGTGTAAAACGTTTTGATACAGATAATATGGAACGAATACGAGTTAATTTTATAGAATATCACGGTTTTGTTATTAACGATATTTTAGTACATACACAAGAAAGAAAAGAACAATATTTATTAGAAAATACCGACTTTTAATAATTATAATTTTACCGAAATGAATACAGGAGTTTATATAAATCGAGAAAGTCAGTTTAAACGTCGTGATGGAAAAGGAAGTAATTCTGGAGGTAACGAAGAATACGAACCTCGACTTCCTAAAAAAATAATTTTCTATTTATTGCTTGTTGGGATAGGAATAATTATATTTGTATACAACCAGAATCATGGAAGTATAACAGAAAAATTTATAAAATGGGCTCAGCATTATGCAGATGTTAACGTATATGATAAACCGGATACTACTTTATTTGAATTTCCACAAAACATAAATACCAATGTGAATGTTCGTTTTAATGATGGAACTCAAGCTAAATTTGATATAACAGTTCGTATCACTTTACCGAATGATAAAGAATCACTAGAAAATATTGCTTTACTTTATAAAACACAAGAATCATTAAATAAAGACATAAAAAAGGAAATTAGAAAAGCAACCTATTTAACAGCATTTAAATATAACACAAATTCTATTTATAATGATCCCCTTGTTAAAGAACATTTAGTTGATAATATAGATAGTTTGTTTAAAAAATCAATAAAAATACGTCGTAATAAAATTAAAAGTGATAGAATACGTTTAAATAAAATAATGTATGATCCACATGTTTTGTATAGAATGAAAGAAAGAAGAGATGCTGCAGCCCAAGAATTATTGGACAAACAACAAATCATTCTTGCTGAACAAAAAGCAATTATTTTACAAGTAGAAGCTCAAAAGAAAATATTAGAAAAAGAATTACGAGCAAAAAGTCAAGCTGAAAAAGAAATAGCAATAAAACAGGTTGAAAAAGAAATAGCAATAGCGATAGAAAAAGCTAAAAGAGCTATAGTAGAAGAACATATGAAACAATCATATATAGATTCACTAAAATTTGTAATTAAAACCTTAAAAAATGACACGCTTTAAATTAAGCACAGATCCAACATGGATACTTAATCTTCAAGAAAAACTTATTAGTAATGTTTTTAGTAGAATAATATGGGTAATTGTGTATTTATTTTATAAATTATTTATTTATTTAAGAAATTGGGGCGTTCTTATTGGATTTATTGGAGGACTTTTAGTATATCATTTTTGGGTGATTGATGTTGTGATTAATCATAGAGCTAAAAATCTTAATATGATGGAATTTTCAGCAGAAGAAAACAAGATGGTTCCAAAAGAAGAATATAAATGGAATCTAAAATATTTAAAGGATGGAACTATGCATAAAAAATAAAATTGACAACATTGCAGTTATAGGTGATTCACACGAAAATTTCAAAGGCATCTTATATTATAGTAATTCATTTTATAAATTGGAAAATTCACTTGTGTTTGCTGCTGGTGATTTTGGGGTGGGCAGGTTTACAGAATCCCATTATATAAATATATTTTATCACTATAACAAAGAATTAATTAAAAATAATAATACTGTTATTGTAATAAGGGGTAATCACGATGATCCATTGTATTTTAATAATGGAAATCTAAATCATTCAAATATAATTTTGGTTCCGGATTATACAGTTGTTACAGTAGGTAATATAAATATTTTACTTGTTGGTGGAGCAATAAGCGTTGATAGAGTTCAAAGATTGAGAAAGGGTAACACATATTGGTTCGATGAAGCATTTGTTTATGATGAAGAAAAATTAGATAAGATAAATAAAAAGATAACTCATGTCATAACACATTCAGCTCCTAATTTTTGTTTTCCAGATAAAAAGGATGGTATAATGCATTGGTTATTGAATGATGAGGGACTGTTGTATGATATAAACAAGGAACGAGCAGATCACACTAAACTGTACGAATATTTAATAAAGAACGGACATCCAATAAAAGAATGGTTTTATGGACATTTCCATGGATCTAAAGTAGAATATATAAATGATATTAAGTATACAATGCTTAATATATTAGAACTAAAAATATTAAAAGATGAGTGAAATATTTTTATATTGCCGAAAAACACGATACAAGTATTTTTTAAAGATACAGAAAGAGTTCAGTAAAGAGGGTATAGATGTTTATGAAGATAAATTGGGTTATAATGTGATATTTGAAAAGGATGGTTTTAGATATCCAATGGCACAAGAAATGTTTTATCGTTATACTGGACAGTGTATTTATGTATCAAACAAAAAAATAAAAAATGCTAGAAGTGAGGCTGAATCATATAATATTTTACCTTTAGAAAATGTTATATTTTATAATATGTGGATGGCTAGAATACGTGGTTATTTTCTTTCAAAATTATCCATTTGATTCTTACGTCCATTGAATTCTAGTACTGGTCTAATTACTTTTAGTTGTGCACCACTGATTCTTAATAATCCTGGTATTTCTTGATTCTGTGCAACGTATGTTTCGAAAAAATCAAACAGTTTATCAATATCTTTATTATCCATTTTTTTACCCATTTTCATGAAAAGCAAACCTTTAAGAATTATCATATTTCCTTTTACAACATCGTTATTAGTTTCGTTATAACCATATTTTATTCTTTCTATTTTATCTAAATTATTTGGAATAATTATTTCAAATTTTGAACCCATTCCTAAATTTCCATTATTTATATCTAATATACCATGGTTTGTTGTTAATTTTTTTGATTCTATTTTTTTAACAACAAAATCTGGTGAAATTTTTTGTAAAAACAATTCATAAAATTTTGAACGATTTACATTTATTAAACCTGTCATATATTTTGAATATTCTTCATAAAATATTTTTTTGTTTTTATCCTTGCCTTTCATTGCTTCTTCATATTCATATACATTTATTTGGTATATTTTATAATCATTTGGTAAGAATGATGGACCCTGAAATATGTTATGTATACGAGATTTAGGTACCCAGTATTTTATCCATTCGTTTTTATGTTTAACAAGAAAAAGAAATCTATCCTTTTCAGTATCCTGTAATTTAGCTGGTAAATAAATGAATTTTTTCGTTATTGCTAAAGGATTGATTGGATTTTTGAATAGATTATCTATGAAATGTTGTCCAACTTTTGTAAGCGGTGGTTCATCACTTTCATTCAATTTAATATCCCAAAATTCTTTATAATCAGCAAGTGAGCCCTTATAATGTATAATTTTATTTATTAAATCATCCTTTCTTTTCTTTTTATTTTTATCGTATTCTTCAAAGGTTTTCATCAATAATTATTTTATTTTTCTTTTATAGATTTTAGATCATTTTCCAATTTTTGTAAATCTTTTTTAAATGCTATAATTTTCTTTTCGGCTATTTCTCTTTTTCTTTTAGGTAAATCTGATTTAGAAATGTTTTTTGATTTTTTAAGATCCTTTTCTGTTTCTATTATTTTAACACGAAGATACTTTTCATGGAATGTCATTTTCTTTAATTCTTTTTCAAGTATTTCTTTTCTTTTTGGATCTTTCTCAGATTGTATTTTGATTCTAAGTTTTTTCTCATTTCTTTTAGCTGTTATGTATCTAACTAATAATCCAGAAGAAAAAACTCCAATCATATATAAACTGAGTCCCATTAGAGTTGATTCAGTTATTAATTCATTTTCAACGACTGTATGTTTTATATCTTTGAATTTATCTTCTTTAGATTTTTTATATTTTGCAAATTCTCTATCATAATCTTTTTTCATCCAATCTATAAAACCTAACTGTAAAAATATAAAAGCTATTATAAATATGAAAGGACCTCCAAATACAGATAACATTATTCCAAAACCACCAAAAAACGGTTTTGCATAATGTAAAAATGTATCTATTTCTTTTTTATTATCTTCATAAAACTTCTTGAATCCTTCAAGAGTTTTCGCATATTTACCTCTTTTATATTTATCTTCTAATTTTGCTAAATGTACATTGTGTTTTTCTTTAAAATCATTAATCTTTGTTTTATTAAGATTGATTATATTTTCGAGATTATTTATAAAATCTTTAAAATTAATAGCTTCAAATAAATCATTTTCATCAAACACTTCTTTTAACACACTACATGTTTCATTGTATGAATCGATTTTAATTTCTAATAATTCAGGTTTGATTTTTTCATATATAAAATAATCATCAAATGATAAAAGATTTTTCATAACATTTTATTATTTTTTATATTTATCACCGCATTTTTCACAAACTATAACACCAGCCTCTAAATATGGAATACAATACATTTCATCGGTTTTTTCTTTACATATTTCACAATAATTATATTTTAGATGATTTATGATAACCTTTATAAAATGAACTAATGTTAAAAAAACTTGTTGTATTATTACGAAAATTCTCATATCGTTTTATTTATTATTTTACATATTCTTTCGATATCTTCTTCATGTAATTCAGAATACAAAGGTAGAACTAAAACTTCTTTAGATAATTGTTTTGCTTTTTTCATTTCAGTATATCCAAAGTTATTTTTTATGTAACTGTATTCTGAACATATTGGATAAAAATATTTTCTACTTGCTATACCTTGTCTTATTAATGCTTGTTCTATTTTATCACGTTTTTCATGTTTTATAACAAAATACGGATAATTGTATTTTACTTCATCTCGTGAAAATTTAGTGAATATTAAATCCTTATCCAAATGTTTGTTATAAATATCTACGACCTCTTTTCTTTTTGTTATATTAAAATCTAAATATTTTAGTTGTAATAGACCCATGGCTGCTTGAAATTCGTTCATCTTACCGTTGGATCCGTCATATACTAAATCATAGGATTCGTTTAATCCAAAATTCGTTGATAGTTTTATTATCCTTTCGATTTCCGTGTTTTGATGTGTTATTATCCCACCCTCTATTGTATGGAATACTTTTGTTGCATGTGTTGAAAATATTGACATGTTACCAGCATTACCAATTCCTGTTTTATGTATCATTGTTCCAAAACAGTGTGCAGCATCATAAATAGAATATATGTCATGATCCCATTTAAGTGCTTCTATTTTTTTTATGTTTACAGGTTCACCATACACATGAACTGGAATTATTGCACCAGTATTTTCATTAATTA
>Ga0114923_10003540_pt1 | contig 10543 bp, 11 predicted proteins | sample SumtaG_FD_89578 | JGI IMG/M metagenome (GOLD analysis project Ga0114923, IMG submission 89578) | Deep subsurface microbial communities from Indian Ocean to uncover new lineages of life (NeLLi) - Sumatra_00157 metaG | ecosystem: Environmental > Aquatic > Marine > Oceanic > Sediment | place: near...
ACACCTCGGAATCTGTCAACCTCATAGAAAAACACCCGCACCGGGCACGAATCCTTCATGACCAAATAAAACAAGTATTAGAACAATCAATACCCAGCGCCGACTCAGACGGCAAGGCGCCGATGGACGAAAAAACAAGAAAACGACTGGAATCCCTCGGCTACGTTGCCGCCGCCGTAAGTGAAGATTTCCAATTCGACCAAAACAAAGATGACCCGAAAGATTTGATTGATTTTCACCTCGATAATATAAATGTCAACACTCTTATTTCTCAAAAAAAGTTTGTCGAGGCCAAAAACCTCTGCGAAGAGCTGCTCGCTCAGCGCCCTGACTTCTATGAAAGCTATCGCAGTTTAGGAAGAATTGCCTTTGAACAAGGCGACAGGGAAAAATCCGTGGCCTATGTGCTAAAAAGCCTCGAGCTTAATCCCAACCAGGCCGACCTGCACACCAACGTAGCCGTCACTTTCACAGAACTAAATAAACTCGACCAGGCCATTAAACACTTTAACGAATCACTGCGCCTCAACCCCAACCAAATTGGCGTCCACTTTGGCATTGCTAATATCTTGGAACAGCAGGGAAAGTTGGAACAGGCCGCTGGGATTTATACAAAAGTCCTCCAGACTAACCCCGACATGGCACCGGCCCATAACAATCTCGGCAAAATCCTGCTCCTCCAGGGGAAATATGAACAGGCCGCCGCGCATTGCATCAAAGCTCTTCAAATTAACCCGCAATTACCCGAAGCATATTACAATCTTGGCAATGCCCGCTTCCAACAGGCAAATTACCAACAGGCAATCACCAACTATCAAAAGGCTCTTTCATTAAGGCCTAACTGGCCCGAAGTACAAATGAATCTCAACCTGGCAAAGAAAAGAATCAGTCAAAAGAATAGCCCTTAAATAAAGGCCGCAAACTCTTTTATATCCTGACCTTCAGAAATGGCTTGAAAATAAACGCAAACACCATCGAAACAACAAAAAAGTACCCTATCCACCAGTCCGTCCCGCTCGTTCGCGACAACCGCTCAGGGTAATCTATGCTGATCGACTTGACCGCCGAATCAGGCCCAAAAGGTCTCTCCCACGGATGCATAATTATCTCCGACCATTTCCAACCCGGACGTTTTAAACTGACTCGCATAAATCCTTCGCCAATCGCAAGATCCTTCTTTACCTCCTGCCCATCAACACCAAAATCTATCTCGCTGTAACCGTCCTCTACAGCTTTGATTTTCCAGTATATCTGACGTTCACTCAAAACCTGCACCGGTCCGGTTGTTACTTCCGCCCCCCCGGTCGATTTGATGCTCACCTCCGGCCAGGCTGATTCCATGTCACCATTCAGTGACATCACAACTAATGCCTCTTCACCCCCGCGAAGTGGACGTGATTGATACCATAAGCTCATCTGACCCAGCAGCAGTGACACCGGAACTATCATAACAAGCATCGGAAGCATTGCATGAAATAGCAGCAAAAACGCACCCCTGAAAACACGACCCTGTGCCTTTAATGTCACCACAAGACTGTCCTTGAACAGCTTCAAAGCCAGCATATGAGCCTTGATGTCGTCCCGAGCTCGTCCTATTGCTCTTTGATTCGACGTGTACTTGAATATAATCAGCAGCAGTACCCCTGTCACCGCTGAAATAATCGTATTAGACAGCCACCCTGGCAAAGTGCTAAGTGGTGAAAGTAAAAACTTCCCCAGTGCATTAGTCACTACATTTATCCATGTCACAAGCTGTGCAGGAAAATCCGTCATTCGATATACCCAAGACCTCTAAGCTTCTCTGCCACATTCTCGTCCGTATCAGAACCCTCACTCTTGGCCAGTTCTTGTTCGATAATATGAACAACAAACTCCTCCACACTGCTGTAACCACCGGCCTCCGTCGCCTGCTTAACCCGGTCGAATAGGTTCGAATCTATCTTTATCTTCGCCATCTCTTTAACTCCTAAGCAATATAACTCTACCCCTTAAAAATATTCTTACCCGTCATTGACGACGGTACTTGCAGTCCAAATTCCTCAAGGACCGTCGGCCCCATATCCACCAATGCCGGCCCGGCCGCCGCAATCGGCCTGTTACTGAACACCACCCCCGGAACCTCCGATACATCCGCGCAGTGGTCCGCACTCCATGCCGATTCGTTATCTGAAAGAATCTCTTTCCCCATATCGCCAAGGCACGTCGACCACGATGCCCGATAGCCCCGGTTGTAGCCGACTATCAAATCCGGAGCCAAAGCCGTCGCGGGTCCGGCATATGTCTTGTCCGTACGATGAACCTTCCTGATAACGCGCCTGCCGTTACTGTCCCTCACCGCCTCTAACTTACCTTTCAATTCAATAATAAGCTCTTCCCGTTCCTGTCCTGACTCAACGATGCCGTCTCGCTCTCGCCCCATCAGATTAAGATACAGTCCGTTTATTCCCAGCCCGTAAGCACGCGTCCCGTACCAGTCAACGTCGGCCATTATCGATGTGCTGCTCGCAGGCTCAATATAGCCGTTCTCACGAAGCCAGCCGTTAAGGTTGAACTGCCTCTTAAAGTTCGCAAAACCGTGGTCGCTCATCGCGATAATTGTCGCATCCACACCATAACGCTTTACAATATCACCGACCACCACGTCCATCTTCCGGTAAATACCTTTGAGGTGCTCGAAATACGCTTTAGCATCTTCAGCCGAACGTACCGGATGCTTCTCGTCGGAGTCCCACCAGAACATATGGCCCTGCAAATCAGTACTCGAAAAATAAAAGAATAAAAGTCCGTCGTCATAATTGTCCATCGAGTATTCCAGAAGGCCGAGCCGTTCCTCAAGAACCATCCCAGCCTGAAATGCGAATTCCGCGTCCGTGAATACCTTGTTCGATAACGCCTTGTGGTCCTCCTGAAATCCCGTCGTATAAAAAAGACCCAACTTTTTCGAAATCTTTTCAATAAATTCCTGTGGCTCCGTAACCAAAAGCGCTGACTCCGAAGGGTCCGTATTAATCGGACTTACATATAACCTGAAGTTCGGCCCGACCTCTTGAAGATACAAACGTACTATCCCGCTGATATGTTTGTTTGGCATCAACGTCGGCATCGAAAACTCGAAATCAACTTTTGCCCAACCGCTCCATTGACCTTCCTTCAGTAGTATCTTATGTTCCTGAATTTCAATCACCGCCGCGCGGGCCTCCTTGTCACGATGGACAACAAAATCTACCTCCACAGGCTCCGGCTCCATAAGAAAAGTATTCACCGGGCCTCTCAATTTACCCTCCGCACGCTCATTCTCGAAGAAAAGCATCGAACGCATCCCACCCCCTTCGTTCCGCGTCCGTATCGGCCCGTCCTCCGCATAGTGCTGATACGTACCATAAGTCCCCAGCATGTCCGGCGTGCCCATTCCTGACAAACACCGATGATGACCGTATTTCGACTCACTCGGTGGGTAGTTCGAAGGCAGATTATAAAACGTCGAATCCACCCCCGCCTCATCCAGATAATCCCAGAATGGAACCCCCTGCCGCCTCAGAAGCGTTGCCGGTGCCTTGTGACCGAAAGGCCAGAAATTCAGTTGTATCTTGTGCCGCCCCATCTCCCAGTAACCTGAACCCCCTACCGTCTCGGCCGCCGAGAAAAACGGCGCTACCTGCCTCTCCGGATTACGATGAATAAAATCAAATATACCATGCGAACCGGGCCCCGCTCCGTTTATGAAATTCGCCCACGCAACTGGACTTTGTGGTGGTATGCTCGTACCAAAACGACTGTAACCGCCACCCTGACGAAGTTTCGCAAAATTCGGCAGTTGACCCGACTCCATCATATGCTCTGATAGACGCGGGTCCATCCCGTCTATACCTATAATGATAACTTTCTTCCGCGCACCAGCCCCTCTTTTACCGCCCGCAAAAACTCTTCTGGCTCTCACTTCCCCTGCCAATGCCATCGCTGCCGCTGCGGTTGAACCCTTCAAAAATTCTCTTCGACTATATTTTCTGTCTTCACGGCCCATTAAGGCAACTCCGTTAATTACCTTTACTTTCTTTTTTCTTTTTACCGCCGCTGTCGGCCACACCCAACGCCTTACCGTCCATATAACCCGGCACATCAACTCCGAACATGTCCAGAACCGTCGGCCCAATGTCCATCAACCTGGGACGTTCATCGGAAATCTTGCGGTTGCAGAAAAGCACACCTGGAACAAGACTCGGGTCTATACAATGGTCGCCGCTCCACGCCTTCGTGTTGTCGTGAAACACCCCCTTCGTCACCTGACCTATCGCCGTCTCCCACGACGCCCGGTAACCGCGGTTATATCCGACAAGCAAATCAGGAGCCTCTCCCTTGTAAGGCCCGCGGAAAACCTTCAACGAATTATAAACTTGCTTTATTGCCTGCTCTCCATTTTTAGAATCAACTAATTTACTAAGCTTCTCCCCAATCTCATCTCGCAGCCGTTCAGCTTCTTCTCCCTGCTCTACTATTCCTTTCGACTCTCTGCCCTTCAAATTCAGAAATATCCCGCTCAAGCCAATCGCAAATGCCCGCGTCTGCGACCAGTCAATACTACTAAGATGCTTCTCGCCCCGGCTGTCCTCTCTCACCTTAAGGTACCCGTTCTCCTCGAGCCACCGGTTCAAATCAACCCCCCGCCGAAACGTACTGAACCCGTGGTCGGATATAATCATAAAAGCCGTATCCTTCCCCTTACATTTCTCTGCCACCCGGCCCACCAAAGCGTCCATCCGCTTATAAAGTTCTTCTATCGCGTTACGTCCTTCTCCACCTCCTCGCTCCTTACGTGCCGGATGCTCCTCGTCAATGTCCCGCCAGAACGTATGCTGTATCCGGTCCGTACCGTCAAAAACACACACGCAAAGCCCGTGCCTGACCTTATCCAGACAGTCAAAGAACATCTTCTCTCGCTCCTCATCCATATTAATGCATTGCTGGATAAACCCTTCATCGACAAGCACCTTTTCATTCAGTGCCCAACTGTCTTCCGCCAGACCTAATGTGGCAAATGACCCCTGACGTTTCGCAAGATACGTCGAATAAACCGTCGGATAGGTTATCGGCATCACCGGCTTCTCCGGGTCGATATTAATGGGGGTAACATACAATTCAAACTCCGGCCTCGTACCGAGCAGAAGAAACTTGCATATCCCACGGACCTTCACCCACGGGGCCGCCTTAAAGTCAATGCCTATCCATTCGGTGTACTCGTCCTTGCGCAACCTGTAACTTTTACCATTTAGTTTTATGTCCGCGCTTTTCTCGTCCCTTATCGTAACCACAAAAGGAACCTTCAAAACACTCCCGTCTTTGAGAAACGGATTGACCGAACCTATAAGTTCCGACCTTATTAATTTACCTTCTCTGGTGACCTGAAAATGCTCTCCTCCTGTACGCTCGCCCTCCTTATCTTCACGTGTCGTGTAAAATGAAAACATCCCTTGTGTCCCCCGCAAATCCGGAACGCACATCCCCGAAAGACAAACCCCGTAAAGTTTCTCCGGCGGAAAAGTAATCGGTACACGAATCACTCCGCTGAATATCCCATGCTCACCCAACACATTCCAGAATGGTTTGCTCTTGCGCAATAGCCGAATGTCCGCCTTGCCCAATGGAAACTGATACCTCCCGATACTGATACTCCGCCGTGGCCCGCGTATATCAACCGAGCTGAGCTTCGGAAGATAACTGGACTTATCTCGTGTAAGAAAATCAAAAATATTATGCTTGCCCGGATTAACCCCTGTCTGAAAAGACGACCATGCAACCGGTGACATCGACGGCACCGTCGTCGCCAAAGACTTAAAATCGCCTCCCTCGCGGAGCTTGGCCAGATTAGGCAGTTTTCCTTCTGCCAGATACTTTTCCGTCAGCCCGAAATCCATACCGTCAAGACCGAGTATCACAAACTTCTTTATCCTGCTCCGCGCAAAAGCCCGCCGCCCTTTGATTGCTCGAATAAGATACCGTACCGGCCACGTGAACAACGCCACCAACCCCGACAGAATCGCCCCGAACATCACCAGAAATGACCCCACTACCGCAAAACCTGCTCCGGGGCCTATATACGCCTCCGCACGGGCAGGTACCGCCACAACCAAAAAGCCCGCTAAAGCCAGTAATTTAAGTCTTTTACACCATTGATTTGTTGTCATATTTGGTATTTACTCGAAAAAACTCGATTTTCGGCCCTCAGACCGATAACGAGTCCCTGTAAATTCACCTCAATCGTTCTAATTTATTTAATTATCCACACTTCCAACCACTTATTATAGCTTCTAAACACCATCCAGGCAAGCAATTACAGCTTCTCTACCCATAACTCCTGTCCGCCCAGCGTGCAAAAGTTCCTCAAAAACACTTCTTTTCTGCTATACTATCGTACCTAAACCAAAAAATTCTGAACTTTTTCGACGATATCCTCATATGAAAACTTTGTAGGGAACAAAACCACTTGACCGATGTCAAAACTATAAGACCAATACCCGTAGATTAACATGTTAAAAACTTTGAAAATAACAGGTATCATCGCTGCCGCTTTGGCTGTCCTCTTCCTCGTCTTTTCCGCCGTCTTTGGCGCTCGCGGAAACGACGACATCGAAAATTTCCTCGATTCCCCCGGTGCTGTCGAAAACTTCAAAAAAGCCTACGGAAACAAACAAAAAAAGGGCCAGGACCAAACCTCTCCTCTCGTCAAGCAGGCACAAAAATTCGCTTTATTCCTCAATCCACCCGTAAAACCCAGGAGAACAACATCTGTAAGAAAAACAGGTGTCCCCTCCACGCTGGCAAGACCAAAAACCGTATCGGCAAAATTCAAACTCATCGGCACCAGTTTTTATCCCACGAATCCTGAAAGGTCGCTCGCTCTAATCGATGAACCCGGAAAAGGCTTTCGATGGGTAAGACAATCAGGCAAAGTCGGGCATCTGATAATCCAGCAGATTAAGGACGGCCTCGTCGTCGTAAAAGACGACCAGAGAACCTTCGAAATGACACCTCAAAGAAAACCCAAAAAATCCCTCATCAGAGATCCACTACGGCCTTCTTCAAAAACGCCTAAAAACCTGCCCCTCCAAAGCCTGAGAAACCAGACAATGGCTCTTCAAAGACGAAGAACTCCTCGTAAGACTAAAATCAATGAGTTCAACGCTACCCAAATAACCGCCGAAGAAGCAGCTAAACTGGATGATTTAGCCAGGCAGTTGGATAAATTTAGACCAGACCAAAATCAAATTGATAGCAATTCCGCCAAAACACAAACAAGTGAGTCGGAGCCAAATAACTCAGAGTAGCTAAAGCCCTGTTAGCTGTAACAAAAAACTTCAGCCACCACAGTACCTAAAATGGGTTTCTCGTAAGACAAGTTTTTGACCATAAAACTGTAACTTAATCCCAAAAACAAAGTTTTAGCCTATCACAATAGAACAATAGTTGCCATATGCAAGGTCAACCCTTATAATGGCTTCAAAGAAAACCTGTATTCGGAAAGGATTATAAGATGAAGAAAACCGTTCGTAAAATCGTTGTTTTATTGTGTGTTGTTTCATTCGCCATTACGCTGCTCGCAGGTTGCGAAGAACAAGGCCTTGCAGACACAAGAAAAACCAGGCTTATAGCTGTTGAAAACTTGCAGCTAAAGGAACAATTAAAACAGTGCAGCCAAACAATAGAACAGCAAAAACAATCACAAAAAGGAAGCCAGGACCTCAGGGAGCTTTCCTATGAGTATTTCACCAAAGAAAATGTAGAACTACGCCAGGAAAATGAGGACCTAAAAGCTCAAATAGAAGAATTAAAAAAGGAACTCGAAAAATAAAAAATTAACTAAAACTGGTACAACTTTCGGGGGAACATGCCAATGATCCCCCTGGAAATAATAACTAAATTCCCTCCTGCCAAAACAGAACCTGCCTGAATAACGCGCAAAAAAGGGGCGGACCTTCCGGTCTGCCCCTTCTTATCGCCAAATAACGTTAATTGGCCTTTTCTTCTTTATTTCTTGCGACGACGTAAAAACAATCCGCCTAATCCAAGCAAACAAAATGTCATCGGCTCTGGAACCACAGTGAGTTCGGCATAAGGTAGTCCGTAAATTGGATCAATAGAATAGTAGGCATCATCAGGACCGATAGCAGCAGCAAAGGTGCTCCATGCACCACTAACGGCGTCGATAGTAACAGTACCTGCTGCAAGAGTTGTGAAGCTGAAGCTGTATATTGACGACCCTGCAGCAATGTCCGCCGGCAAGGTGCCATCAACATTTACATTGTACCCGCCGCCACTAACGGTTGCACCGTTAGTTGGATTCAGCCAACTCCAGGCACCTGGATTCGAAATTGTTAGGGCACTAATACTAGCCCCAGCGTCTACGTTCAATACAGTAGTGAGCATCTCGCTAACAATAGAATCACCAGCGAGGATCTCAACACCAACTGTGTCGCCAATACCAATCTCTGCCGGCGCGTCGATAACCATTTTGAAATAATATCCCTGATACTCCGTAGACACAGCGGATGCCGACGACGCCACCGCCAAAACTAAAAATAACGTCAAAAACTTCTTCATTATATTTCTCCTTTCAAAAGATACATTTCTCAAAAATTACTATTACCGTTTTTTTAACTTAAATTTCTCTCGGAATAACCTCTGAAATATTTGCTTCTTAACTGTCCTCCTTTCAAACTCACCTGATTCTAAACTCATCGAAAAACCCTTTATTCATCAAAATTCAATGCAAAAATGCACCAAAACATCCAATCTCGCGTGAGTTTTCCCACCCCCCTGAGGTATAGAAGCAACCCCTTGCCTCTACACAATTTTACCAGCAAAACAATTACAATACTTGCCTGCTATAGGTGAGTTTTCTCGTCTACCCCATTTAGAACAACTGCATTATACCAGACCCGCTGAACCTATGCAAGGAAAAAATCCCTTTTTTCCCGGAAAATATGAAAATTTTTTCGGCCCCCTTTTACCGGCAAAAAACGCCCCTTTTGACGCCTCCGGGCCACTTTCCTCAAATGCCCTCAAAACACGTAAAATTCAATTGCCCCGTCTTTTCTGTACTCAATAGTTCCATCCGATCCCCGGCGCAGCGCATAGAAAAAAGGGCAAGTCATTTGACTTGCCCTTTTCTTAATACTTTTCGGCTTTAACTAAGCCGTTTGGCGTCGTCAGTCTCAATGTCGTCTCCGACGACGAAGTAGTAACAGTCCTCCGAGTCCAAGCAGACCCATTGTTGCGGGCTCCGGCACCAGAATCGCCGATTCACTGCTCCCGTCGGTCAAATTGGTGATGTGTATCCCTATTCTAAGGACCCCGCTGTTCAATTCAGCGAGCACATCAGCCAGCGTACCGCCGTTGATTAACTCAAAAGTCACTATTACCCATTCGTTCACCAAATCGCCCTCGTTAACACCCTTCTGCGGCGGCGGAGAACCGGCACCTGTGTTGAACTCCTTGATCGTTACAAACGATGGGTCCAACTGATTCCCTGACGGGAATACTCCCGGCGACCCCGGCGTCGAAAAGTTCGTATAACTTGGGCTATTGGTAATTGAATCAACTCCTAATAAACTACCATCGTCGAAGAATATCCCTGATATATTACTCTGAACAGCAGCGCCGTTGTAAAACGTAAGATCAACAAAACCAGCTCCGTTGTCAACCTCGACATACATCCCGTCCAGGCTATCTGAGTATATACCATTAGTTGTAAACACCTCGAAGTCGTAGATAACAGCATGGGCTGAACATACAGCCAACACAGCTATAATTAAAGCTGTAAACATGCTCCTTGTCATCTCTACTCTCCCTTCTTCTCCGTGTTTAACTTAAGAAGCGTCGACGACGCAGGAACAATCCACCAAGACCAAGCAACGCGACAGTCATCGGTTCTGGAACAACAGTGATTTGGGCATAAGGTAGTCCGTACTGTGCACCAGAAGAATACCAGGCATCATCAATACCGACAGCAGCAGCAAAGGTGCTCCATGAACCACTAACGGCGTCGATAGTAACAGTACCTGCTTCAAGAGTTGTGAAGCTGAAGCTGTATATTGAATCCCCTGCAGCAATTGCCTCCGGCACGGTGCCATCAAGAGATACATTGTACCCGTCGCCACCATCAGAGGCTGTACCGTTACCTGAATTCAGCCAACTCCAGTCACCTGGAATCGAAACTGTTAGGGCACTAACAGTAGCCCCAGCGTCCACGTTCAATACTGTACTGAGCATCTCGCTAACAACAGAATCACCAGCGAGGATCTCAACACTAACTGTGTCGCCAATACCAATCACTGCCGGCGCGTCGATAACCATTTCGAAATAATATCCCTGATAGGATGTAAGCACAGCGGATGCCGACGACGCCATCGCCAAAATTAAAACTAAAGCTAATAACTTCTTCATAACATATTCCTCCTTCTACCTTTCTTCTAACTTCACCACCCAAAGGCTCTATCATCCTCCACACAAGGAATCCTTCCTCCGGCGGTAAAACAAAAATTTACACAAA
>Ga0114923_10003541_pt1 | contig 10542 bp, 15 predicted proteins | sample SumtaG_FD_89578 | JGI IMG/M metagenome (GOLD analysis project Ga0114923, IMG submission 89578) | Deep subsurface microbial communities from Indian Ocean to uncover new lineages of life (NeLLi) - Sumatra_00157 metaG | ecosystem: Environmental > Aquatic > Marine > Oceanic > Sediment | place: near...
AAATTAGTACTACCGGATAAAATAGAAATTGAAGATATCCGTAATGCAATATTGAAATTTCTATATGATAAATCTATTGAACCACCCAGACAGAAGCCACTTATGAGAATTATTAAATCAATTCTTAATTTCTGGGGAAATGATTTTTTTGAAAAAATTTATAATGAGCTTTCATCAAAAACAAAAAAGCAACTGGATAACCTTTTAAAATTTTCAAACTCAGAAGAAGATATTAACATTTCTAATCTCAGACATAATTCAGGCACTGTAAGTGCAGCGTCTTTTAAATTTGAAGCTGCAAAATTACAGATATTAAGAGGAATCCCTTTAACTGAAGTTATTCCAATATTTGAAGAAATACCTAAACATATTCTCAATAAATATAAAAATAGAATTCTGACTGAACCCATCAGAGAGATTAAACGTCAACCGTCAAGAATTAAATATGCATTCTTGTCAATTTTTGTTTATATCCGCCGGATTGAGACACTTGATTATCTGCTATACGATTACCCCATACTTTCTATAAATTGCTCAAGATGTATTAGGCAATCTGTCATGTCGGCTCGACCGAAACCGATACGGAAACAATTAAATCCTTTCCCGATTAGGGTTCCAGGATATAACAATACTCCTTTACTCTGCAAAAGTTGTTGACAAAAGTGATCGACTGACTCCCCTAAGTATTGTGGGAAAGCGATGAGGCCTGCTTTTGGTTCTTTCCAGTTAAAAAGTTGTGTGTGGCGATTAAAAAAGGAGTTCAGGTCATTCAGGTTTTTCCTGATAATTTTTAAATTTCGTTCAATAATGGCGTCATGATGTTTTAAAGCTAGTGATGCGAAAAATTCACTCGTAGCACTGTTGCACATTGTGGTATAGTCCTTAAATAGTGCCATTTTGTGTAAAAGATCCTCATTGTGAGTAGCAATCCATCCGATTCTCAAACCTGCAAGCCCATACGTCTTTGACATCCCTCCAAGCGAGATTCCTTGGCTAGTCAACTCTGAAAACGCAGGCAATCGGTGGTCTGGATCGTATTCCAAACCTCTGAATATCTCGTCAGAAAACACAAGAAACCCTCGCTTCTCCGAAAGTCGCGAAAGTTCGACCATAAACTCTAATGATGGTAGAAACCCTGTTGGATTATGAGGGAAGTTGACTACTAAGACCTTAGTTTTATCTGTTATTTTCTCCTCAAGAATCCCTAAATTTAATTCCCCAAAACTTTCCAGATCTGCTTTCCACTCAATGACACGGGCTCCAATTCCACAAGCGACTTCTCCAAGAGCTTGATAATATGGGGAATGAATTACTATCTCATCACCGGGGGCAAGCGCAACATTCATAAAGTTAAATATTGCTTCTATTGCACCGGTGTGGACAAGAATATCATCTAATGAGACATCATTATAATGAGCTGCAATTTGAGTTCGAAGTTCAGGACTCCCGAGCGATTCAGTATATCCTAGGTGAAGAGAAAAAAGTTCTTCGCGAGCGCTCGGTTCAAACTTCAATAATTCCTCAACCGAAAAGCTTTCGCAGTCTGAGGAACATAAGATATATGGGGCAGTGAACTCATGCTGCGCAAAGAATTGCGCCATCTTACTTGGTTTTAGTTTCATTTCCTATTTTCAAGATAACAATCAATTCGAATGAAAAATCTAATTAGTAGTTTGATATCAGATCGTTAAATCCCTATATATAATGACATATAGCTAATGATAGGAAAAATTATAATCTGCGTCAACTGTTTTTGAAAATGAAAATCTCTTAAGAGAAAAAAAATCGAAAAAATTGTACCAGTAACTGTAGAATGGAGAAAAAATAGCTGGAAACTACCATGAAACTTATAAGCTTTAGTCAAAACTCAGCCATTCCTTTTATAAACAGACAGACTTACTCCTGTATGATAGAAACAGAGAAAAAAATCAAATAGCAGAAGATTCTACAATCCCGGGAGGTGCCCTGCCTTGCTTTATAAGATGATGTACGATTCTGTCTATCTTTTCCGGATCCATAATGAAAGCTACTATGCTCATTTCAGAACCACACTTCTCACAGATTATTTCCGCACATAAGATATATTCTGTGCGTTTTTACGGTAGGGGAGTTAATAACCCTAAATTTAAGGAATACTGATGCAACCTCTACAGAAAGTCGGCACAACAAAAAACATAATAAGTTATATACTTGGAATACATGATGCTTATGAAATAGATATCAAACGTTATGTAAGTTTTCTTAAAGCTTACAATTATAGATTCTCAATTGATAGATTTAATGCTTAATACATTTCCGGAAACAGGGAAAAACACTATTAATTATAAGTGATTATTTCTCCATCTTCCGGTATAAGGAGTTGCTTAGCGGATATTCCATTTTTTTCAGCCATGGCTCTTAATTCAGACCTTTTTACTGTACCGTGATCAACAGTCCCCATGTGTATAGCAATTACTATTGAGTGAGGAGCAAATCTGCACACTTCAAAAGTTTGTTCAGCATTCATGATTATAGGGATCTGATCACCCCAGACTGCTCCACAGGAATGAGTAAGAATAATATCAGGTTTGTGTTTTTTAATAATATCAGCAATCTCCTCACACCAGATTGAATCACCTGTCCAGTAAACAGTGGGTTCATTATTTGATTTTAATATATATCCTGAGCCTTCTCCCATTTCTGCGAGGACTTCACCGGAACCATGAATTGCTGTAGTTCGTGTGATGATAATTCCTTCCTGCTGACTTGTTGCTATAACTGGATGAACATTTGTAAATCCTCTGGATTCTATTTTTTGCTGGTCAATCGGCTGACAATATACAGGTAGATTTTTAGGCAGTAGGTTTTGTGCCGTTTGATCAAAATGATCTGAGTGAATATGAGATAGTAAACAAAGGTCAACCCCATCAATTATTTTTTGAGTTTTCATAGGTAAATCAACTAGAGGACTTTTTGCTTTACCGGCATGTGATTTCATTGAATGTTTTTTAGCCAGATAAGGGTCAGTCAGAATCACTTTTTCTGCATAGCTAATTCTCATTGTAGCATTTCTAATCTGTTGTATTTTCATGTATTTTCCTTATATAGTTAAATTTTAATGATAGTGATTTTTATAATCTGCATCAAGTGTTTTTGATGTGTAAATCTCTTGACAGGATAAAAATTCACAAAAATCGTATCAGTAACTGTAGGATGAAGAAAAGAAAATTAGAATTTTTTTGTAATTCTTTTAAACACCAGTGCCCTTTTTAATATTTTATTTAATTCTAAATATTATTGTAACAGATGAACAAAAAGCAAGCTATAAAAATATATTAGGCTGACAACTGACAATAAAGTCCAGGCATGGTATAATTTTGTAAGAGGTGTAGGTATGGAGAAGGCAATTACAATATTACTCATTCTGGTTATATTCTGTTCGGCGGTATGGGCTGATTTGGGTGATGAACTTTTACAGGCTGCAAAAGATGGTGATCTGGCAGAAGTGGAGAAATTGCTTGAACTTGGTGTAGGTGTTGATTTTCAAGGTTCTATTGGTCGGACAGCTTTGATGGAGGCTTCATATAGTGGCTATACTGAAATAGTAGAATTACTTATTGATGCTGGTGCTGATGTTAATATACAAAATAGTTATAGTCATGGTTCTACAGCTTTGCTTTGGGCTTCTATGTATGACCGGCTTCCAATAGTAGAATTACTTATAGAAGCTGTTGAACCATTTCCACTTGATTTTACCCTTAAAACGTATTAGTATATGGCTATATATCTATAATGGAGTTTACTATGAGTGATAATGAACAGGTAATATCTACATTAAAAGCACTTGGAGATAGTACTCGTTTCTCAATCATTCAATTGATAAGCCAATCAGGGAATAATCTCTGTGTGAATGCTATTGCCCACAAAACATCGGTGACACAGCCTACAGTCTCTCAGCATCTGAAGATATTGAAAAACGCGGGAATCGTAAAGTCGAGCAGGATGGGTAATAAAATCCATTATAGTATCGATACAGCATATTTAAACTCTCTAGTCCGGCAAATAAATCAAGTAATGGAAGACTCAATAAAGTCCGTGTCAAATGAAAACTGCCGCTAATAAAATCAATTAAAATATTATAAAGAATTATTTAAGTGAATTTACTTGACTATATATTTGTATTTAATTATATTGATATATATCAATATAACAATATAGGAGGAAGCAGATATGTGCCAACAAAACAGTAATTTTCCTGGACACAGACGATTAGGGGGACACCATTGCGGTTGTCAATGCAGACCGAAGTTTTTAAGCAAAAAGATGCAAGTCGAAGCCCTTAAAGAGAATCTAAAGGAGATTCAGGAAAGAGCGAATGATCTTAAAGAGTACATTAAAGAGCTTGAAGCCTAAGAAGCTTAAGTGAGTACTTTGTTAATCAAATACCACATTTTTTTGGTTTTATATAAATAATTTCGGGGGAGTGTGGTTTATTTTTAAATAAGGAGTGACTAATGAAAAAAAACAGCACAGCCTTGCTACTTCTAGGCTTAATGGGATTTCTATCAAATGGAGACGTCTATTCAGCGGCACCAATGCTGATTGATATTGCTGGTGACTTACAGATAAGCATTAGCAGCGCAAGCTTATCAGTTACCGCTTACATGCTTGCATTCGGGATCTTTACACTAATTATCGGTCCGCTTGGAGACCGCTTCGGTAAATCTAAAATTGTTATCATATCATCATTCGGAACAGCTTTATTCAGTTGCTTAAGTATATTCGCTAATAATTTACCGCAGCTTATAGTCCTTCGTTTAATTAACGGGGCCTTTGCCGCTGGGATTATGCCTGTTTCTATGGCTATTATTGGTGAAATATTTGATGATTCGAAGCGTCAAAATGCTATTGCTAAATTGATGGGTATGATGTTTTTAGGCGGAGCTGCCGGAACAGCCATTGGCGGGATTCTGTCATATGTAGGATCGTGGAAGATGGTTTATTTCGCTTATGGAATCGCGGAATTGATACTAGCGGTACTTCTAGTTTTTACTCTAGAGAAGAGATCCGGCACAGTCGGAAAATTGAACTATTTTAAGCTTTACAGAGCGGCATTTAAAAAAGGCGATCTTCTTCGTTTAATGATTCTAATTATAGTAACCGGATTCTGTATCTTAGGATCCTTTACCTTCACCGGCGATTTAATGAAAGGCCTTACAAATCTAAATGTGCTTCAAATTGGACTTCTGCTGACACTGTTTGGAATAGGTGGAATCCTTGGAAGCAGATTGCTGCAAAAACTGAGTCATTTGCCTATACAGAGATTTTGTCTTATTGCCGGAGTGATAGGAGCAGTCTCTATGTTTGGTTTAACCCTATCGGGCAATATTATTCTATTATCACTATCTATATTTGGATTCGGAATGGGATTTATATTTCTCCAATCCACTTTAGTTGCTAAAGCACAGAGTCTAATGCCGAAAATAAAGGGGACAATCATGGCTTTGGTATCCTTCTCTGTCTTTTTCGGAAGTGGAATCGGAACTATGGTGAATAATAAAATTATTGACTCAATGGGTATAAGCTTAGTCTTTCATTACAGTTCACTGCTATTCCTGGGTGTGGGAATCTTTGCCTTCTTTATAATTAAGGCCCAAGGATTGAAACCACGATTAGCTAAGGAAGGGGCATAACCATATATAGGAATAGAAAATATAGCAGATATTTGTTACTGTGGAATAGCCACAGTAACAAATATCTGCTTTTTCTTACCTCGCCATCCTGGCTCGGTAGTAAAATATATAAAATATGGAAAATTAAATGATTTTATTAAATTATTCAGATTATAATAAAGTAATACCATCCATACAAAATGTGAAGATTAATACTTATTTTGCTGCATCAGTACTTGCAGGTAACATTAAAGGCAAAGTTTTTGTAGATAATATAAAAACACCTTCATCATTTTATATTAAACATCCTTATGGAATGTCTTTACTTTTTGGCAATTCAAAGAATGAAGAATTTAATAAAGAACTCTATAAAAACTTTTTAAATCTAGATAATTCAAGAAATAAATTTGAGTGGCTGCAAGTGTATCCCAGTATATGGTATTCTAAAATTGACAACTTGTTGGGAGCAGCTTTAATAAAAAAAGAAATAAATAAAGCATATTTAACATCATTTTCAACAGAAGAAGTTAAGAATGTTTTAGAATATCAAAGAATTAATTATTCTTTTAATAAAACAAAATATAAGTTTATAAGGAATAAAACTAGTAGTAGCTGCTATAAAATTATTCGTACAACTGAAGAAATATATAACCAGTTAAAAGGAAGCGTTATTCCTTCTCAATTTTGGAATGATTCAAAAGATTTTTACAATAATTCAATTGGATTTAGCCTACAATTAGAAAATAGTCTCCCAGTTTCAACTGCATTTGCATCATTTATAATCGATAATAAATTTGAGTTGGGAATAGAAACTATAGAAGGATATCGTGGAAAAAGTTATGCTTTCCATGTTTCTTTAGCTTTAATTGATTATTGTGTTTCCAATGGTTTCGAACCAATTTGGTCATGCCATTCTGGTAATTTTGGCTCACAAAAATTAGCTAATAAAATAGGATTTGAAGAATCCTTAAGAATACCATATTATAGACTATCAAAATAATAATTAGGTATGGAGTTCAAATCATGCAGGATGGTACTAATGCAAACAAATTTGCAGAAGACTATAAGTTGACCAGATCCTCAGTGAACAATAAGAATATAATGAAAGTAAAATTGGCGAAAGGAGGAGGATGGGTCGCTATTCTAAAAAAATGAAAAAGTCTTTAGGAATTGAACTTAAAACAGAATTGAAAAGCCAGGGTGCGGATTTCGTCCACTTTGTAAACATATCCCAACTCTCCTGGGAACAAAATAAAGGATATCCAAATGCCATACTGATCGGAATGACATTATCACCCGGTTTCATCCGGGAAATCTCCGGTACAATGGATTATTTAAAAAAAACGAATCGCATTAAGCCGATTAAAATGGATGAATTTCATCAGACAGAGAGTCAGACAGACAGCATGGCGGATGATATCGCTGAATATCTTATAAAAATAGGTTATTCCGCTTATTCTCAGTCCGAAGACAATATTTATTCCACCGGCTTCTACGATGAAAAAGCCAAAACCACTCCTTTGCCCCATAAGACCATTGCTGGACTGGCGGGCCTTGGATGGATCGGTAAACACAACCTGCTGGTCACCTCTGAATTTGGAAGTGCCGTTTCCATGTGTACGGTTTTAACTGATGCGCCGTTAAAGACAGTTTTACACAGCCCGGTAGAGTCACAATGCGGGAGTTGCAGTATTTGTAAAGATAATTGCGAGGTCCAAGCAATTGAAGGGAATACCTGGAATATAAGAACCTCTAGAGATGAATTACTTGATGTAAATAAATGTGATACATGTTTGAGATGCCTGGCACTTTGCCCCTGGACCCAAAAATATATGCCAATCAAAATTAAAAACAAACAAACGATTCATAACTTGTGATCATGGAAAGCAAAATCACTTCAATACTGAAAGTCCTCACCTTGGCAGAACGATTGAAATTTGAACTTCGACATAGTTATACGTCAAGCGGAAGACAGGAAAGCGTTGCTGAACACACTTGGAGAATGTCATTAATGGCTGTTTTGATAGAGCCATTATTAAAGCAAAAAATTGATACGGCCCGACTTTTAAAAATGATCATTCTACACGACCTGGTTGAAGCAGAAGCAAGAGACATTTCTGCCTTGGATGTTTTAAGAAACCCGGAAATTAAAATTCATAAAATTGAAAGGGAAAAAAAAGCAATCGAAAATCTACGTTTAACTTTAAAGGAAACAAATGGACAGGAAATTTATGACCTGTTTTATGAGTTTGAAAACAAAGAAACTTATGAAGCAAAAGTAGCAAATGCATTGGACAAATTAGAAGTTCAATTGCAACACAACCACGCAGACTTTTCAACCTGGGAAGAGATCGAATATGATATGTCTTATATGATGGACAAACATGTTTTATTTGATGATACATTATTTGAGTTAAAAAAGCAGATCGAAGATAGTGCGGAACAGAAAATGAAATTAACCGGCGTCAATACGGACCAGGTAAAACGACGGGTGACAGAAAAACTGAATGGAGAAGATTATGGAGGATAAAAAAAAACAGATAATCGTTTATGGAGGAACCGGTTTCTATGGACGAAAAGTAGTTGAAAAGTTAGTTGGAAAAGGACAATCTGTAAAAGTTGTTACCCGAAATGCTGAAAATGCAAAAAAAATAGTCGGGGATAAAGTGGAATTATTTCAAGGGGATGTAACAAGTCATAAAACCATTGTTGAATCCCTCAGGAATGTTGGTTCCATAGTGATTTGTCTTTCAGCAATGACCAGTCAAATGGAACAATATCGCTTTTGTTCTTTTTCAGTGATTTATTAATGAATAATTTTAATTCCGGACTAATTTTTTCAGAAATAACATGGAATAATTGAATATTAACATTATTAAAAGAAGAATTGGCAAGTCTTATGAATTTCTTCTCGAGTGGTAGTTCCATTTTATTTTTTCTAAATTTTTCAATTAATAGTTTATAAAAACTACTTCTGTTAACAGGTAACTTCAATATTTCATTAGGTTTAAAGAATAAAATCTCTTTTATCGCCTTCTTTTCTACATAAGAGCTGTATTTTGTATATTCTCTAATCATTGATAAATGAAATTTAAAAATTCTTGATTTCCATCTGTATTGTACAAAAGTCTTAACGGATAGCTTTAGCTGCTTCGCGATCCAATCAATGATAATAGATGAAATCATCTTTTTAGTTTGAGGAGCACATCCAAGATATTGATAGGTTTTAAGAAGAACTGCAAATCCAAGTACATTCGTTTCTTTCCGAATCTTCTTTAATAATTTCTTTTCTTCATAAGAGAGAGTAAAATAATCTTTTAACTCACTATCACTATAATTCAACTTTATTTTTGGATAATTCATATCTGATATTAGCAGAAAACATGAAATAGAATCTATAATTTTATAATTCTATTGCCCCAAAATGCAGCTATGTTCATATTAGGCCGACTCAGATTTTAAATTTTCTATCATTGGATGTAAGATATTAAATAAAATGAATGGACTAGGAATGTCAAAATCGTATTTGGTTAAATATTAAGATAAAAATGAAAAAATGTAGAAATGATTTTCAATTGTCCGATTCATTCAACAACGCCCGGAAATACCCTAAAAGCTATCAATTTACAGATCGGCTTTTTCAATAGAAACGATATCTGTAGTAGTCTCGCTATAATACACATGATATTGCACATCCGGTTGAAAATATTTTTCTGTTAGACCACCAGCCGGGAATTGTTTTTTAGCTTCTTTCACAAGTAGATAGCGCATACTTCTATACATTCTAAAAGAGATCCTTCCCGTTACTCTTTTTGCAATACCCCTTCTTGCTCCAATTTTAGACCGAAAGTAAAAAAATATTCCAAAACCAATAAAAAGAAAAGCTACTATACCCATGGCTATATATTGACCATTTGTTAATGGTTTGTCAGAAACAAGATATATCAACCCTGCAAGTAAAACACTGAATATTATCATAACAATTAACAGTATTTTAGCACCTTTCATCAATTTAAGTTTTTGCCTTTGACTAAGAAGTCCTTTCCTATTCTCATATAGATCCTGTTGGTCAAAACGGATGATATTCATTAATGGTTCATTCATATGTGCGTATTGTATGCAAAGATTTAAACTGAATCAAGCATTTTTACTTAACAAAAATTTTCGTGATTTTTTTCTTTTCCAGGTTACCTTTGTCAGAAAAAACCTTGACTCAGATTATAAATTTTCCTATCATTCACTGCATGGCTTAATGGTTCACTTGCAGATTCAGAAATCTCATGTTCGCATCATGATGGCCAGTGTGAGAATCACTAAGATGTTCCTCATTATCATGCCATCTTATATTATAGAAAAGTCCCGATAATTTACAGGAGAATAAAATGAGAATATCCCCCCTTATCCTCTTACTGTTAATAATCAGTTTACTTTCATGTGGAAAAGAAACCAACCAGGTTCTACGGTATTTTGAGAATGCAGAGATTCAGTGTGAAACAGAAGATCAGAAAAATTCAATCATCAATGCACTGAATGATATTCTGACACTGGATACAGCTGAACTCAAAGAAAAAAGATACGCTGACTACAGGGGTCAAAAAGGTGAATGGACAATTCAGGTATTACTTTACCACTATTTTGTACCTGACGCACAGAGCAAAATCCCGGGGGATAATTTCTTCAATGACATAAAGTCTGATGATCTCAGGGATAAAATTAAATCCATCATCATAGAGATTAAATAGTCCAGAGCTGCCACTTAAGTTTTTTATTATCTGATAAGTTTTCCTTGTTAATAACAAATTTGATTTTTCTGTTCCGGTAAACTTTTATTATCTTGGACTATCATCAAATATTTGTGGTATTAATTTTTTCATTTTAAGGATTGATTCTT
>Ga0114923_10003542_pt1 | contig 10540 bp, 6 predicted proteins | sample SumtaG_FD_89578 | JGI IMG/M metagenome (GOLD analysis project Ga0114923, IMG submission 89578) | Deep subsurface microbial communities from Indian Ocean to uncover new lineages of life (NeLLi) - Sumatra_00157 metaG | ecosystem: Environmental > Aquatic > Marine > Oceanic > Sediment | place: near...
AGTCGTTTTTGCAGTGTCAGAGCTGTGGAAGCCTTTCAGATGAATCAGGAGATATCTGGAGTCGACAATCCACGGATACAAATAGCACATGTCCCTATTGCACCCAACCTGTAGAATCAGAATTCCGCTTCTGCCCATCCTGCGGGAAAGAGTTGGAAACTTGTCGAAGATCCCGTTCTTAAGCGGGGATCCTGGTTGCTGGTTGTAGCGAAGCGGAAATCCCGTTTTTAAGCGGGAATGCTCGAAACTGGATGTTGGTTACGGATTGTTTTCCTTACGCCTTGGGCCTAACGCCTTACGCCTCTGCATTGACACACAAGCGCTTTTCTCCTATGTTGACCCCGAAAACAAATGACAATGATGGAGAATACCTATGAATTCTTCGAAAAAATTCAGAAAGCTCCTGATCTTCCCGGCCATTGCCTTGGGCATAGACAGTATTGTCAGTATCATTAAACGATTAATCAAACCAATTCAGTAAGGAAATTGACTAACGAGCCAACCGGACAACAAAAGTAGGAGGTAGAAACGTGAACAATGACAATGAAACAAAAAAGAAGGTTCTTGTACTGCTTGGGAGTCCCCGCAAGAAAGGAAACAGCACCATTCTGGCCCAGGAAATAACCAAGGGCGCCGAATCAGTGGGAGCCACCGTTGAAACTTTGTACATAAACGGTATGGATATCAAGGCGTGCCAGGGATGCTGGACCTGCCAGGAGGAAGGGAGCAAAGGCTGCCCTATTGAAGATGACATGCAGACTATCTATCCCAAGCTGATCGAAGCAGACTCCTGGGTCATTGCCAGCCCGGTTCACTGGTTTAACATGTCAACACAGACCAAGCTGTGGATAGACCGTTGCTTTGCCCTGCAACGATATGGAGAAAATCCTTTTCGAAAAAAAATCGGTATTGCCATGAGTTTTGGCGACACCGACCCGTTCACCTCGGGCTGTATAAATGCCATACGATCCTTCCAGGACAGCTTCAGATATGTTGGGGCTAAGATTGCCGGAATAGTATATGGCAGTGCATTGAACGCCGGGGATATCAGCCGGAATACTGAGCTATTGAAAACAGCAGAGGAACTGGGAAAAAAGCTAGGAAAATACTGATAATGTTGCGGCCAAATCTCCCATCATTTGACGATAGGGAAGGTGAATACGTTCCGGAAGGACTGCCCACTGTTATTGACGCCCATGTTCATGTTTTCCCTGACAACATATTCTCTGCAATCTGGTCATGGTTTGACGAAAACGCCTGGTCCATCCGATACCGCTTAGACACCTCGGGCGTTTTGGACTATCTCCTCTCACGTGATGTCAGGCATATAATAGCGCTTCAATATGCACACAAGCCCGGCATCTCACGAATGCTGAATCAATACATGGCAAAAAAGTGCAGGGAGTTTCCTGGCAAGGTTACAGGCATGGCTGCCATCTTCCCCGGTGAAAAGAATGTCGAAGGAATTCTCAAGGAAGCCTTTGATAACGGGTTGAAGGGTGTCAAGTTGCACGCCCATGTCCAGTGTTTTGATACGAACGCTGAAGAGATGGATGCTATCTATGATATATGTGAAGCAGAGCAGAAGCCGATGGTGATGCATGTGGGCAGAGAACCCAAAAGCGCGGCGTACCATTGCGATCCATATGAAATTTGCAGCGCGAAGAAGCTGGAGAGGGTGCTGCAGAACTTCCCCAAGCTAAAAATATGCGTGCCTCATTTAGGATTTGATGAGATCTCCGATTACAGGAATCTGATTGAGAAATATGAAACCCTCTGGTTGGACACGACCATGATTCTGGCGGATTATTTCCCCGTAAAAGAGACCATTGAGCTTGATAGTTTCAGGATTGACAGAATCATGTATGGCTCTGATTTTCCTAATATTCCTTATAATTGGGACAGAGAGCTCAAGGGCCTGAAAGCGTTAAACCTATCACGTGAAAATATGGAATGGCTTCTTCATAAGAGCGCCGCCGGTTTTTTTCAGGTAGCTTAGGATCTTTTTTCTCTTTTACTATTTAAAATGTCCCCATACCCATAGTTGTCTTTAACAGTCAAAAGCAGACTATTTTCTCATGTAAGGCATATCTCAACTTTTTGGTGGCACGGATTATTTGAGGTACTGTGTCAAGACAACACACGGTCAGGTGAACAAGAGATATGGAATCAGATATCTCAGGTTCGGTCGATCTATCCGAATTGAGGATATCACAGGGTTTTGAGTTGCCGTGGGATCATCGGAATGCCCCTGTTTTGCCTCTCAAACTGGCCACATTTTTCTTGGATATCAAATCTGGCTCATGCAATAATGCCCATATGCTCATGGAATTTCAAAGGATTAACAAACAGATGACTGCAAAACCAATTGTTGACTATTTTGAAAGGGTTTGCGATGCTAACATAATGCACGTTATGTTCACTTGGAATATCACAAATTCCGTCCATATTTGAATACTCTCAATGAATCACAGGCTTAGTGATATTTTGTTTTCTTGTAATGTATCAACACCAGTCGGAACCCACAAATTATTGACTAAATCCCATCGAATTGGATATAAATGCATATAAGTTATTTCTGAACTGCCTATCCAAATGACATTAGGCAATTCTCCATTTCCAGAATCAAATCCGACTCTCATATGGTCATTGAGTTCCTTCGAATAGACCAAATACTGAGTTGATCTGCTTGAAATCTTTAAAAAATGGGGGTGCCATTTTGGCAGATGAAGGTTTTAAACGTAAGCTCACTGCCATCCTCTGTGCCGATGTTGAAGGCTATAGCCGCCTGATGGGAGAGGATGAGGATGCGACCATCCGAACCTTGACCAACTATCGGGAGTTGATGTCCACACTCATTCAGAAACACCGGGGGCGTGTGGTCGACTCGCCAGGCGATAACCTTCTGGCTGAAGTTGGCAGTGTTGTGGACGCAGTTCGTTGTGCTGTGGAGATCCAGGAGGAACTCCGGGTGACAAACGCTGAGTTACCCGAAAACCGCAGGATGGCTTTTCGCATCGGCATCAACCTTGGGGATGTGGTGGAGGAAGAAGAGCGCATCTATGGGGACGGGGTCAATATTGCGGCCCGAGTGGAAGGGCTGGCCGAGGGAGGGGGAATCTGCATCTCCGGCACTGTCTAGGACAGCATCAAAAACAAGCTATCATTGAGCTATGAGTCCCCGGGTGAGCATACAGTTAAGAACATCAGTGAGCCGGTTCGGGTGTATCGGATGCGGGTTGGGCCTGAGGCTGCCGCCCCTGCGGTAAAAGAGAAAAAAGCTGGCCCAAAACGCTGGCGCTGGGCGGCCCTGGCAGTAGTTGTAGCACTCATTCTTGTAGTCGGTGGTGTGGCGATCTGGCACTTTTATCTTCGCCGCCCATCAGTAAAGCCTGCCTCTGAGGAAAGGATGGCCTTTCTTCTCCCGGTCCAAATCCAAAAGGTAGAAAGCGCCCAGCAAGGGTGAAAGCGATGCACCTCGGGGTATTCCCCTTTCAATATCCCGGTAAGTCCCTCCCCATTCCACGCACCTGTTCAGAAACTGCCACACATACCCCATGATCCTCCGGTCTGAAACATAGGCATGCAGCTTCATGAGCAGGGTGTAATGGTCGATGGAGTCGTAATAGGAGAGCACGTCCGTTTTACAGAAGAAGCGGTATTTTCCATATTCCTGAATTACGTCACGCACGGCCCCCTTCAACCCGCCGTTTCCTTTCAGATGGTAGCAGTTTTTCGAAAGAAAAGGTTTCAGCACTGTCTGAACAATGCGCGTCAGCACCTTCAACACCAGCGCATCGCATGATGACCAAAGGGCGACCGTATCCTTTTGAGCCAGTGTGACCTTCTGCTGAACGGCGAATTGATGTCTTCCTTGGGTAAACCGGTCCATAACCCTATGAGCCTGGTGGTTCCAATCACAGCGGAATGACCAGATATCCGACGAATAGGGTTGCCTCTTTCTGCTTATGCAAAGCCACTGGTATGCATCCGAAAACAGGGTCTTGGCGCAAACTTTCAGCTTCGATTGATATAAGCATCCAAAATGCACGCAAAATTCAACAAAATGTATTCCGGATATTAATGGGGAGGGAATCCTATGGCCAACTCTCCGGTGGTTCGACATAAATGACAGCAGGGCTCTGATTTTTAACGTGATTTTGTGCCAGGTTAGGCCATCAAGTGAAAAAATCCCCGCGGCCTGTATCAGGCCAAGTTCGGGAGAATATGTGCTTCAGGACTGAAATTTTTGGTAATTGTTTGACCAAGGCTATCAAAAAAAGTACCATACCGATTATCATATAAGTTCTGGGGAGATTTGCCATCGAGCGCTATTTTTTTGTATTCAAAAGGTTATTCCAATGATTAGGATCCTATGCTATCTGGTTGAAAAGATAATTTATCAGAGTACCCATCGAATCTATTACCGCGCGCATTGCGAAGCAGATAACAGAAAGGTTATTATTAAAATCTCTTCTGCCATGGCGCCCACAGGTAGAGATATCGCCCGAATCAAACATGAGCATGACATCTTGAAGGAGATATCCATAAAGGGCGTTGTTCGGCCAGTTGCTCTTGAGGAGCATCCCAATGGATTGGCCTTGATTCTGGAGGATTTTGAAGGGCAATGCCTGACAGATCTCATTTCGGGAAAAACTATCAGCCTGGACGATATTCTTGAGATAGCTTCCGGGCTTGCTGAAATTTTGGGCAAATTGCACAAAGCCAATATTATTCATAAAGATATACAACCTGAAAATATTTTCATAAGTGAACAAAGTAAGGAAGTAATGCTGACTGATTTCAGTTTTGCATCATTTTTTCCCGAGGAGTTTTTAGAAATTACCAACCCCGACATCCTGGTTGGAACATTAGCATATATGTCGCCCGAACAAACAGGAAGGATGAATCGAAAGCTTGATTACCGCACAGACTTTTATTCCCTGGGGATTACGATGTATGAGATGCTGACCGGTCAGCTGCCGTTCAATAGTGAAGACTCATTAGAATTGGTTCATAGCCATCTGGCAAAACAACCAGTCCCACCCCATGAAATTATTCCAGCTATCCCGCCTGTCATATCGGACATCGTCATGAAGCTTCTGTCTAAAACAATTGAAGAGCGCTACAAGAACGCCTGGGGATTAAAAGCGGATCTCCAAGAGTGTCAAAGGCAGTTAGGGGTGCAAAATTCAATTGAACGTTTTCAACTTGGCCGTAAGGATATTTCCGATAAATTACAGCTGCCGCAAAAACTTTATGGTCGAGATCAGGCAATTGAAGCGCTGTTAAAGGTTTTTGACAGAGTAAGCCGGGGAAAAACTGAAATAGCAATGGTTTCCGGTTATGCCGGTGTCGGTAAAACATCAATGGTTAAAGAACTATATAAACCGATCACCCGTGCGAAGGGATATTTTATTTCGGGTAAATTTGACCAGTTTCACAGGAAAGCTCCTTACACCGCACTCGTCTTCGCGCTTCAGGAACTGGTCCGGCAAATTCTGACCGAAAGTGAGGAGTCATTGAACCGCTGGAAGGAAAAGTTGCTTGGGGTGCTGAGAAAAAACGGACAAATTATAATCGATATTATTCCAGACATGGAACTGTTGCTTGGTCCGCAAAAGCCCGTTGAAAAACTTGGGGCAGTTGAATCCCAGAATCGCTTCAATTTCGTATTTCGTAACTTTATAAGGGCATTCAGTGATGCCGAACATCCCCTGGTTATCTTTCTGGATGACTTGCAATGGGCCGATACGGCGACGCTTGATTTGATCCCTGAAATGGTTGAAGGCTTCGAAACACAAAAACTTCTTTTCATTGGCGCTTACCGACATAATGAGGTTACTTCCCATCATGGCCTTATCAAAACACTTAATGTTTTAGAGAAGACAGGTCTTCGACTTCACCGTGTCAATCTGGAACCTCTCAATTTAAAAGATATTGTCGATCTGGTTGCGGATACGTTGGAAAAGGAATCTGAAACAGTAGAATCGCTTGCCGGTATAATTTACAGAAAAACCAACGGTAATCCCTTCTTTATTAAGCAATTTCTTGATGTTGTCCATAATGAAGATCTGCTTGCATTTAACAGGAAGGAAGGAACCTGGATATGGGATATTGATGCAATACAAAATCTTGGGGAGATGGAAAATGTTATCGATCTGCTGATAATGAGACTTCAGCGCCTGGACCTCGACACTCAGAACGTATTAAAATTTGCTGCCAATATTGGTGAGGGTTTTAACTTGGCGACCCTTAGCAATATAACAGGCCGTAGCATCGATCAACTCATGCAAAATCTCTTACCTGCCCTCCGAGAGGGGATGATTGTTCCCATATCCCTTAATCCGTTGGAAAACGAAAGAGACTTAGATAAGGCCGGCGAAGTTACGGACTTTAAATTTCTTCACGACCGTGTACAGCAAGCGGCATACGCCCTGATCCATGAGGCTGAGCGAAAACAGCTTCATCTCCAAATCGGTAAGTTATGGTTATCCGAGACATCAGAGGAAGCACTCCCTGAAGTGATTTTTAAGATCGTCCATCATTTAAATTACGCTTCTGAGCTTATTGACTCTAAAATTGAAAGACACCGCCTAGCTGAACTGAATCTTGAGGCCTGTCGCAAGGCTAAGCTCTCTACCGCTTTTGAACAGGCTTATGATTATGCCAAGGCCGGTATAAAGCAGCTTTCTCCGGATTCCTGGGCCAATCGATATCCCTTGTCTTTAGCCTTGTATAGTGAAGCACTTGAAACGGCATATCCTTATGCAGATATTGAGGAGATCGATTTATTGTTTATGCAGGTGAAAAAAAATGCCCGCACTCCTCCGGATATGGCACGTCCATTCTCGAACAAAATCCGGGCCTATTTGGTTCAGAATCGTATTAACGAAGCAATTGAACTGGGGTTGGAAATCCTTAGTATGCTTGGTGTCGATTTGAAGAAACATCCAACCACAATGGATGTACAGACCATGCATACGGAAATACATTCAAATCTGCGAGGAAAAAGGGTCGCGGAACTCATCCACCTGCCTCCAATGACCGACCCCAAGAGAGTTGCTATTTTACGGATGTTGTTCGAAGTTGCAGTTCCGGCTTTTTGGGTTGGATCAAACCTTTTGCATTTGGCCATATTGAAAGGAGTTAACCTGTCCATTAAACATGGCAACACCGCCGAATCCTGTGTGCTGTATTCGGCATATGGTTTGTATCTTTGCGGGTTTTTAAATGAATTCGATCTGGGGTACGAATTCGGCAAACTTGCGAAGAATCTTGTGGAGCAGAGGGGGACTGAAGAATATAAATGCAAGGTAATGGAGATTTTTAACCTTCATATTCGCCATTACAGGGAACACTTGCTGGATACCACCGATTCCTTGCTTCAAAGTTACCGGATTGGTGTGGAAAACGGAGATCTTCAATTTGCGGGGCTTTGCGGCTACAGTCAATGTATGCACGGTTATATAGCGGGTGAAGACCTGGCTTCTGTGGAAAAAAGAATGGCCGAATTCAACCGGCTCCTCAGAAAGCATGGACAGGTGAGCACGCTCTACCTGCATAGCGTATTTCAACAGGCCGTTTTAAACTTAAGGGATCAAACGAAGGAACCCTGTGTAATGGCAGGAGAGGCATATGACGAATTTACCCTCCTGCCCATACATCAGCAAGCCAACGACAGCCACATGCTGAACTTTTTCTACTTAAACAAGATGATTCTTTGTTATCTTTTCGAGAACTTTGAGGGAGCCCTTGAAAATGCGGATTCGGCCGGTCAATATCTGGGCGGTGTTACGGGGCTTGTTGTCGTACCGGTCTTTTATTTCTATGACTCTCTCATCCGTTTGGCTCAATCTGATCATACAAGGCGTGGTAGAGAAATAACGTTAAAAACCGTTTCTCATAACCAGGAAAGGATGAAAACCTGGGCGGCCAGTGCCCCGATGAATTATGCTCACAAGTATCACCTGGTGGAAGCCGAACGCTTTAGAGTGTCCGGAGAAGATATGAATGCGATCGATCATTATGAACGGGCTGTTGAGTTGGCGAGGGAGCATGGTTATTTGAACATTGAGGCAATGGCCTGCGAACTGACCGCCAAGTTCTGGTTGAGTAAAAATAAACAGGAACTGGCAGCATTTTATATGCACAAAGCACGGGATCGCTATCAAAAATGGGGGGCGCTGAGGAAGGTAAGACATCTGGAGGAAAGGGATCCTTACCTGTTTGCGCCCGCGGTCAGGTCTGCTGCCCATTTAGACACAGGAGATATTCAAACGGTGCAGCCTCTGTCCGGCTCAGATATAGACGATCTTGATATATTTACGATCATCAAAGCTTCCCAAGTTTTAAGCGGCGAATTACTATTTGACGGGTTGATAACGAAATTCATGAGAGCGCTTATGGAAAATGTGGGTGCTCAAAAGGGCTTTTTGATTTTTCAGTCTATGGGCGGGCTTATAGTTGAAGCGAAATGCGTTGCCAATGCAGATGAATTTTTAACTCGAGTGTCTGTCCCGGTCGAAGAGTCGGACGATCTTGCCGCAACTATCATTACTTACGTGGCGCGTACAAGAAAAAACGTCGTCATAAATGACGCTGCGCATGAAACCACTTTCCGGGGAGATCCATATATTCAGTCAAAACGGCCTAAATCCATTCTGTGTGTACCCATTATTCACAAAAACAAATTGAACGGGATTATCTATCTCGAGAACAATCTTGTTGCCGGTGCCTTTACCTCCCAGCGGCTTGATGTGCTTAAAGTATTGACGTCTCAGATTGGAATTTCCTTTGAAAACGCGCGGCTTTATGAAGATTTAAAAAGGGCTGAGGAGAAATATCGCAGCATTTTCGAAAATGCGGTCGAAGGAATCTATCAGAGCACATTTGCGGGAAAATTTATCAGCGCAAATCCGGCAATGGCGCAAATTTTAGGGTATGACTCGCCGGAGGAACTTATCGCCGCTGTCACCGATATCGTTAAACAACTTTATGTTAATCCTGGACGCAGAACGGATTTCATTAACATGATTATAGATAAAAAGGTAGTCTCGGACTTCGAGGCTGAATTTTACCGAAAAGATGGTAGCAATTTCTGGGCATCGTTGCATGCCCGCCCTGTCTACGATGATTATGATAAACCCCTTTATATCGAGGGTATTCTCACGGATATCACCAAGAAAAAGATGGCACTGGAAGCCTTGCGCGAAAGCGAGAAACACCTGCGCAAAGAGATCGTCATTTTGAAATCGTTCAAGGATCGCTACAGATTGGGCAGGATCTTCGGCAAGAGTCCTGAAATGCAGGAAGTCTATGATTTGATTGCCCAGGCTGCAGCGACGGATGCCACGGTTATCATTGAAGGAGAATCAGGTACCGGCAAAGAATTGGTTGCCAAGGCCATCCACGATATGAGCGATCAAAAAGCCGGCAACTTTGTTCCGGTTAATTGTGGGGCCATCCCCCTGGCCCTCCGTGAAAGCGAGTTTTTCGGGTATAGAAAAGGCGCCTTTACCGGAGCTGATTCAGACAAGCATGGCTACCTTCACTCGGCCGACAATGGTACTCTTCTCCTGGACGAATTAAGCGAGATAGATCAAAGCATGCAAGTAAAACTGCTCAGAGTTATCGAAAATGGAAACTATATGCCGGTGGGCAGTACACAGGAAAAACACTCGGCCTTTCGTCTGATCGGGGCAACCAACCGTAATTTGCAGGAACTGGTAAAACAGGGAAACATGCGTGAAGATTTCTTTTACCGTACCAGCGTGATTCCGATCAAGTTACCACCTCTGAGAGAACGCCGGGAAGACATACCGCTTTTGGTTGAACATTTTTGGACGTTGCACGGCTATGCTGAAGAGCGTCCGCAGGCGCCCGCTGAAATCATGGAAGCCCTGATGAATTATGATTGGCCGGGAAACGTGAGAGAGTTGCAAAACACTTTGCATCGATATGCAACCATCAATCGATTGGATTTTTTAGGCGCCCCTTCATCAAAATCCCTTTTAAAAAAGTCCGCAACGATTTCGGCATTAAAGGAAAGTCAGCTCAATTTGCGAGTGGCCATGACCGAGTTTGAGAAGAACTATCTAAAAGAGATGTTGAAGCAAAACCAGTGGCATCGATCAAAAGTAGCCTCCATCCTTGGAATCGGCAGACGGACGCTGTTTAGAAAAATGATGAATTACGGGCTGAATAAGTCTCAGAATGGGAAATAATTGGCCCATTTATGTTTTAAGCATCATTCCAGTCAGTTAGGATAATATCTTTGGTATTTTGAGCCATTTATGGCCCAATTTGCCTTTCCTAAAACCTACGATCTGGAATTTATACCCACCTGCATTAACTAATCATTACAACCGCTTAATCCGATTACCTCCAATTTGGCACGACAATTGCTTTGTTCCTCTTCTATACTATATCGGATTTCAGATCAACTAAAACTTAAAGGAGGGGAAAAATGAAAAGAACCATCAAGAGGGCTGTAGTAATTTTTTTTTCCATGGTGTTTGTATCGGGTGCTTTCGGAATG
>Ga0114923_10003543_pt1 | contig 10537 bp, 19 predicted proteins | sample SumtaG_FD_89578 | JGI IMG/M metagenome (GOLD analysis project Ga0114923, IMG submission 89578) | Deep subsurface microbial communities from Indian Ocean to uncover new lineages of life (NeLLi) - Sumatra_00157 metaG | ecosystem: Environmental > Aquatic > Marine > Oceanic > Sediment | place: near...
ACCCTTGGCCGGGGTCTTTAGTTTGACCAAAGACTTCGCAGCTTCAACGGCTTCGTCCTGGTTGGATGCTGAGAGAAGATATTGGATATTTGGAGGGGTTTGCAAAACAAGGTGATCCTGATAGGCAACCGCTTCTTCCCATCGCTTCGTGACGACCTGATAGGTGTGCTGCGGTGCTCCGTACATGGCTGCGAATATTCTATCTCGATCGTGATTGCTCAACTCTGTGTGAAACAAATCACTCATGGAACAAACGAATATCTTGCGACCCTTCTTCCAGGACTTCGGCTTTCTGAGTTGGTTTTCTCTCAAGTAGACCGTGCCCATCCAATTACCCCGGCCGTCAGTGGCGCCGTCGTATGCCGCTGCGCTATGGCCTATCCCGGCTAGCCTGTGCGCCATTCGCTCGGCATAACAGTTCTTGCACCCCGCCCGCAGCTTACTGCAGCCGACGATCGGGTTCCATGTCTGGTCAGTCCATTCGATCTTATGTTTCTTCATCGCTTTGTGCCTGCCCTTCTGAGATACCGCCTGCCTCAATTGTAAGAGTCCCACACAGTATATCCACAAAGACCTGCGTCACCCCGGCCGTTACGCCTTTACGAAACGATTCGTGGTCCCTGGCCCTCAAGGCAGTAAATCCTTGCTCCCATATAGGCATGTTCTCTGTCTCATAGCTCTTGATCGCTTCTAGTAGTGCTTCGGTTATGTCTTTCCTGCTTCCCTGCCCGTGGAAACTACGAATACTCGCCGACGGCGACATACTGCCTCTTTCATTCATTTCGATTCCTTCAACCTGTCCAGTTCGTTTTCCAGCTCCACTACCTTATCTTTATAGTGCGTTAAGCCTGTGCAAAGTTTCTTGTTGTCTGAGTAGAGTTCTGCAATCATGGATTTGTGCATCGCGTCTCCGGCCGCCTGATCATGCGACCAGGTCCACCAGCCGACAAGGCAGCTCCAAAACATCACGAGGAAAACCCAACTCTGTATCCCCGGGTAATTATACCAGATCCAAAACCCGTTGCAGGGCAACCATACCGCGAAACACCATCGGTTTTTGAACACGCTCAAGATAGCGCCAACGGCGCCGAGGATTACGGCTATAAGAGTCATAATGTTTTCTCCAGGTCAACTCCCCGATTGCGGGGCCGCTTGCTGGGCTTTGCCATAATGGACATACAGTAAGTCTTTCGATTTCTGCGTGAGTCGGTATGTCTGCTTCTTGACCTTTTCCAAGTAGCCAAGGCCCTCCATATAATCTTTGTTGCTTACTGTCTGGATCTGGGCGTCAATATCGCCAGCCTTAATACACTGGCCCAGGAAGTACGCCATGAAGCCTTCCTTCTCGATTGCTTGTCGCTCCCCTCGCATCATTCCGAACGGGTGGCTGGTGGGTTTTGTAAAATCTTCAATTGTCAGGAGCATTTCTCTGATTCTCCCTATACGGTTATTAGATATACTATTTTAACATAGTAGTATTAGTCATATAGCCTGTGAAATTGTTACTTGTTTCATAAACCCTTGTCAATGCTCAACTCAATTGTGGATAACCTGTGCGCAAAATTGTGAGGTTTGCTGTGAGTTTTGAAGATTTCACAGGTCCCCGATATTGCCTGTGCGCAACTAGCCCAAATGTAACAGGTTATCCACATGATTTCACAGTTTTGCGCACAATTTCCGAATAAGTGGCGTTTTTGGTACGGATACCGTGGATTAGCTTTGACGCACTCGCTTGTAGAGTAACCACAACGCGTAGCCAACTGCAGCGATTAGAATTAAGCCTAAGACGATACTTAAAGGTATCCATAGCGGTGAGGTCACCCATAACCAAGGCCATGTTACGTGGCCAGTAAGCTTTAAGACAAGAAATACTATAAACATCGCCCCACATACCCCAATGCCGCCGCTTGAACTCGAACTCGATGTTGACATGTTTTCACCTTTCAAACTTTCACACCTTTCAAACCTTCGTCTTCAAATCCCCGGGAAACGGACGGCGCCACGGCCGCCCTACCCTATTTGGGCAGACAAATCATTTCTCAGTGCGTTGTTCTGAAAAAGTCATGTCTGTAAGGGCTCCCGGTTTGGTTGGCGTGCTACTGGCCCTTTTGGCTAAGTTTCAATCGCACGCCGTCCGGTTATCTTTTGTATACCGACTTTCCGCCGTCCAGGGCCTGGACAACCTTTCCGAGCCTCATAAAAGCGTCTTCGAGGAGCCTATACGACAGTATGAGGTTTTCGCGAGTTTCGCTTGTTCGCCTGGCAAAGATCGCTCCTGCCGCGGGATGATTTGTAATAAGACCCATAAGGCGACCTTTGACCACTTCAATGTCTTCTCGCATCTCAAAGCAACGCTCTTTCAGATCCTCGGCGTCGGGTGAATGGGTCGGGCAACTGCCTATTCGTGGACAAGTATGGCACATTGCGGCGCCGGACGCGATCGCCGCCTTTCGCTGCCCTATTACGGCTGCGGCGTGGACCTGGGCCATGTTTGGTTGCCGCCCCTGCCTTATGCAGGGCCCGGGTTCGTCTGCCATGTAGCCGATCTCCGGGTCTGTTTTTCTGTCCTCAGAAGCCTGGGCCATCGCCCGGGCGGCTATAGTGCTTTCCCCTCGCCCCTTCCTGGGGATACTGCCCAGTGTTTCCCCGGTACTATCGACCCCCATGGCGCCGATCTTGTGTTCTTCAGTCATGGTTTCTTCTCCTTACATCCATTTTGTTAATGTCTGCATCGTTAATATAATCGTTTTCGAATTCTTCGATTGTGGCGGTCAATTTGAGTCGGATCTTCTTCCAGACGGGTTTGTCTTTCGGTAGATCGCTGCGGTGGTCTAATTCAGCCTGTATCTTAGCCGCCCTGGCCGGTTCCATGGTGTTGAGGAGTAACGGCAGCATTGTATTCTTGAACCGTTCAGGGCTGACATGCGGGGCGTTGGTGGCTCCTCGGTGATGTATATCGCAAATCGTTACAGCATAGTCCATGTCGAACTGGATTACCCAATTGCCTGTTGAGACCAGAACGATATGGTGGCATTCGAGGTAGTATGGCGTTCCGCACACCTGGCAGAATTTATCACGCAGTTTGACCGCGACCCGATACAACTCCCGACACATTCTCTCAGCGTTGCTCATGCACATTGCCGGCCTCCATTTCTTCGAGACATTCCTGTGCCTGTTGTGGGCTCACGATCCATAAGAGCAGCATCACAAACCCTTTGACGAAGGCTAGCACAAACCAACAGATCACCATCCCTGCGTGCTGCAAGATTTTGTATATCAAGAATATTGAACTGAGCATGATGAACTCCTTTATGGTTAGGGCCGGCCACGGCAACCGGCCCGGATTCTAATCTCTCGCGAAAGAGTTGGGTTTTTCGATATCATTTGATAAACTCACTCCTTTTGACTTACCTGTAAAAGTAGGTTTCCTTTCTTGCTTTGTCGTGCCCCGAGGGGCTGTTAGTGTTTTCCATGGCCGTGAATACACTCTTATGTTGTCAATTGCCCGTTGACAATTGATTGAAGCCAAAACCGGGTCGGCCCGTATGTGCGAACCTTCCCGATTTCTCAAGGAGGAGGCTTATAAAACCAGGCGACGCCCCCCGTGGCACTCCGTGTCCCTCTTTTTGCCGGTAGTTATTTCAGAACATCCTGTTTGGTCGTCGCCTGGTTTTTGTGATTAGTGTTGTGATCGCCGGCTTGAGGCGGGCAGGATTGGCCTGCCTGTTGGTTTCATCCCCGGCGCTTCAAGGATTGCGTTGGTCCGGGATTTTACGTGAATGCGTTCACGCCGCCGCCTCGCTGCCTGGCGATAACGGGGTAGGCAGGATTCGAACCTGCGACCTTCAATGTTTTGGATGCTCTGGCCACTGAGATACTACCCCGTACTTGCCAGCCTTGCGATAACTTGCTCACTGGCTCGGCCCTCTGGACTGTCACGCCTGTTGCGATGTTCCGCCAACGGTTGCCTACCTATCAGGTAGCCAGAGCCGCCTTGAGCACCACGGCGTCCTCTTGGTAATTGTGATCCCGCCTCTGGCGGGGATGATCTCAAAACATGCATATTGAAAGACGGCCTCAAGTCACTGCATCGCTAGTCTCTTGAGAATACCGCCACGCACAACGATGCGCCCTAGTGCGGCTTTCTGGCTTACGCCGCCGCCTTTCGTAAATCCGCCTCTGGCGGGGATGATCTCAATAGTACGGCCCCCAATCGGATTCGAACCGATGTTTCCGCCTGTCTCGCGTCCCATGAACGGACTCTTGCTTGAAGCGACATTGCGACGGCGTCCTAAGCCAGCCTAGACGATGGATGCCATAATCGGGACGGCCTCCATGCCGCCCCACTTCTCTGCTCGTATTACGGGCCCATTATTGACTTGTCAAAGAATGTTGCTTGTGGGAGTACTCAATTTTAGTTTTCAGACTCCCACTCCTCTGCCTCTGCCAGGCCTAACCTCATCTTGGCGTCTTCCTCTCTAGTCCTCGCTTTTGCCAACCTCACACGTACAACCGAAACCATGTCCAGCCACACTACCATACAGTCTTCTTTTTTGGCTGTGTCACTGAGCTTGATAAAGTGGTCCAGTAGTATTCGATAATGTGATTGTTGAAAGTCGGCCAGTTCTATCTCGCTCTGCATAGCAATTATTGCCATCTTTTGCACCAACATTCTCATTCCTTTCGTTTGTCACCTTGCCAAAGAGAACACACCGCCGAAGCGGGCGAATGATCAAAAACACCTGGGGTACTCTTCGGCGGCGTGGCGTTGGCTTGTGGTGTAATGGTGTTTCTGATCATGCCTCTATTGTCGACATTGTCGATTATATGTCAAGAAGAAAATATGAGGATTGGTGAATATTTATTAACAGGTGAACGTTAAGCCTTGTTGTCTGCACATTTTATGATGTCGACTTTTTTTGTGCATGTCACCTTTTTTAATCGGCGGGGATGCCGCGGCCGTTATGAATGATAGCGATTACTCCGTTCACAGGGGGGCTGTACTCAAGGGGAAACTTCCTCATGCGTGGTTCGAAGTAGTCCAGCCATTCGTTTAATTCCGCTTGTTTGAATTGCTGATGTTTGAAGTGACAACGACTGCATACTTGCTTGCCGAAGGGTAGGGAATTGGAGACAAGGGGTGGTTCGGAAGTCTCAATTGTGACATGGGCGGGGCGGCCGCAGAGGCATGTGGTATTGTCGTTTGTCGATTGCTGACCGGTCACGTGAACATCACTGCCTGACCTTTGTGGAGTTCTGCGACGGGGACCCCACTGTTGACCGCCTTGATGCGAGTTTCGGCTATCTTGATGTACTCAGCACTCAATTCAGTGCCTGCGTAATCCCGTCCGTTCTGGATTGCGACCATTGCTGTTGTTCCGGCTCCCATGAAAGGATCAAATACTACGCAGGGCTTTGTGGGCCAGTCTCTCTCCTCAGCGCAGTCGCTTCCCCAGTGATCGCCGTCGAGACCCGGACAGTCGCAGGTGGGGCGCCAGCCGGTGGTTTTGGTCTGCTTGAACGCCTGCCCCCCGCCCTTGGCGTAGTCGTCGGCTCCACTACTCTTCACAGTATATCGCCCCGGCCGATAATCTTTATGAGACTTGGGCAGTTCGTGCCGCATAATACGTTGGCTCTCCTGGACCCGCTCCCACGGCGCCCCGCACTCTGGGCAGCATCCCTTCTTGGAAGTGCCGGCAAGGATGCAGGGCTCTATGAGCTTTGGAGGGAATGTAGCAAAATGAGCCTCTTTACAAGCCTTGGTGGTTACTGTCCAGACGGATCTCTTGTTGCGGGTTGGATATTGCTTGCCTTCCATCCGATTGTAGTTTTGGCCTCTGTTTTCTGGCGTCCAATCGGTCCCACTGTATTTATGCTCCCCTCGTGGCCTAATACCCTCGCGGCTCTCTTTTTCTGATGATTCTTCTTTAATCGCCTCGGCGTCATAGAAGTATCTCGGCTTCTTGGTCAAGAGGAAGATGTATTCATGGGATTTTGTGCAGCGGTCGGTACAACTCTCGGGCATGGGGTTCGGCTTGTGCCAGATGATGTCCTGGCGGAGATACCAGCTATCTCCTTTGGCTTGTGAGTATTCTAAATCCAACTCCGTCAATATTGCTAAAACGCCGTGTGGGAGGTCTCTACCTTTGTATTTTTCCAAGATGTCGTCGCGTACCCTGGCAATAACTTGCATAGCCTTAACATCAGCGGCCCCGTCTTGTTGGAGGGCAAGGGCTACTCGCCAGGGGATGCCGCAGAGGTTTTTGGGTTTGAGGCCTGGAGGACAGACTACTGGTTTCAACAACGATCCCTTGTTGGTTCCTTGTTTGCCGCCCGGTTGCCCACCACCACGGCCCCCCATTGAGTATCTATCCCCCAGATTCAGCCACAACGTACCATCGTCACGAAGGACTCTCTTGACCGCTTGGAAGATTGTGACTGTGTGGTGGATATACATTTCAGGCGTTGGCTCGAGGCCATACGCGCCTATCCAGTTTTTCTTACTTCGGCTATAGACTCCACCTTTTTCGGCGGCACGCCATCGTAATCGGAACAACCAACGATCCTTATGTTTCTTCGGCGGGTAGAAATCCTCCATGTCGGCCCAGGTAGTTCCCCAGACAAGCTGCATGAACCAGTGTCCATAACTTCTAAGGCCCCAGTATGGCGGGGATGTGACGCAGGTGTGGATGCACTGATCCGGCCAGTCGGCCATGACTGAGAGGCAGTCGCCTTGGATGATCTGGTTGGCTGGGAGTTCTTTCATGTCTTAATGGTCACTCCGTGGATTGGTTGTTGTTGCCGCTCTTGAAGGGGAATTCGCGGCTTAAGTCTGCGTCTGGAATAAGGTTTGGGTCTGCGAGATGACCTGACTCAAAGTGCCACACCGCTATCACGTCGGGATCTGACGGAAACTCTCGCTCTATGCTGGTGGGGCCGGGCCGGGGAGCGGGGGTTTTAAGGCTTCCATAAATATTGAGCCCCACACCAAGTACGATACAGGCCAGCGAAATACGAAAAAGCATTCTCATGTTCTTCTCCTTTGATTGATATGGTTTGGTTGGAAGTTTGGTCATGATTGTGCGACCACGTAGAGTGCCGGCCGTGTCCATCTCCTTTGTGTGGGTTTCCATGCGGGGTCTGAGTTGCTATCCAGGAGCATGGCGAACGGTAGGAAGCCTGCTTTGTAAACATTATCACACCTATCCTCGGCGTCGCTGATCGAGTCCCCTTCATAGCCTATGAGGACGTAGGCGTGTTTTCGGTGCTGGCTGAAATCGGCAAGCAATTCTTTGGCCTTGTCTAGTTTGGCCATGCCCGCTGGTCCATCGAAAGCAACCCACAGTTCGCGGAATTTATGACTCTCCTGGAGTTCTTTTAAGGCGTCTATGTGCCAGGGTCTGAGGTAGTCCAGGTCTAGACCGCCTGGGAAGGATGCTCCGCGGGGCTGTCTTTGAAGCATCTTGAATACTTTGATGATGTGTGTTTGTGAACATGCCAGCAAATTGTTATCCTGCACCACCCAACCATCTTGGATCGGTAGCTCTCTAATCTTGCCCTCGCGATCGCTCACGTAACAGAAACTACATTTCTTCGGGCAGCCCCTTGAAGTTATTGTCACACCTGAGCGGAGAAATCGGCCTGGGACAAACTCCTCGCCACGATCGTCAAGTGCAGGGCCGCCAATGCGAACAGCGTTGCTTCTACGAGCCCAAGACCGCGCGAGTTCACGGCCTCGCCTAATATCCCAAGTGAACGTCACCGATATACATACTGGCAGGTCTGGGAGTTCAAATAGTGGCGGCTCGTCAAAGAATGCGAGGTCGTCGACCGGGCTCCACTTCGTTTTTCGTGGGAAAACCCTGATGATCTGGTTTATTGGTAATTCTTTCATAGGAGTCGGGCGGGGCCGCGAAAAAGGACAAAAGACGTCCCCGCCCTATTGTCGTTGCTTCCTGTCAGAACTCTAAAACGACCCCCGCGTACACTCGATTTTCGTCGTGCGACTCACTGAACTTCTTTTCGAGCTTGCCGTTGTAGCCTTGAAGGGGCTGGGCCTCGATTACGAAGATATCCCCGTACACGGTCCCGACAATAGGCCCATACTGTCCGCCGTCCTCAGCGTCCGCCACGGTCGCGTGGTAGCCAATGTAGGGCTGGCCCAACCAACTCGACGGGTTGCCTTCTAAATGCAGCAGGGCGTATCCTCCGTAAGCCTGATGGCCGTGTGGTCCGTAATACGTGGTCTCAAAGCCAGCTTCCAGTTTGCCGTCGCAAATACCACCTCGCCCAGTGAATTCATTGTCTTGGCTGTCGAGATTGGTCGTTCCCAATGCCCATACCGACATACTCTGGCCCTCATTACATCCTGTCAATGCTACGAGCATTGCAATCATCATAACTGTCATAATCGTTCTCATTGCGCTTCCTTTCTAATATTACTCTGGTTTCTCATTTTCCTTGTTGTCTGCCGCCATTCTACCGCTTATGTCATCAAAATATTCTTTGCCCGCCCTCAGGCCAAGGGTTATTGCGCTCCACAATGCGCCTATTGGGAAGAATAGTGTCATTGTAATGACCAGAATTATGCCGAATGGAACTTCCCGCTTCTTGACTTGCATGGCTTCTCCTTTAATTGATCTGGTTGGTTGGAACTTCGGTCATACTTTCCTTGCGACTCTATTCAATCCCTAAAGCCTCTTGCACCGCTGCGTCCGCCATATTTTCTTCATATTTGTTACATGCCCTGGTATATCGCTCAACCTGGTTTAGTGCGTGACTGTATGCGCGAGCGTACCGAGCCATTACATTAAGTGCTTTTGTTGCTCTTGTCTTTTCTGCTGTTCTCAATTTCTTGGTGTCTTCATATTCTGCCTTATTCATTGCTTGTCCTTTCAGCGGGTCCCTATGATCTGGTTGGTTGGAAGCGGAGTCATGTCCTAAATGATAGGACACAATAATCAATAGTCAATAGAAAATAGTAAATAAAAAGATGCCGGTTTTCTTAATCACCCTTGGAGCAGGGTTTCAGTCCGCCGGCGGTTCGGAGGGCAAAAAACTGTATTTCTAATGGTGGGCGTTCGTCTGCTCTTCTCTGTACTCGCATAAGGCGTGAAGTCCCTCAGCTTCATCGGTGAGCTTTTGAACTAATTCGGACTTATCCTGGCCCTTCTGTGTGGCTTGGCGCTGGAAGATGATAGCCAGCCCACCGACAATGGCAATAATGCCGCCTACAATCTTAGCCGGTACGCCGAAGGCGAGCAGAGGGCCGTTGACTATGATGGCCAGGCCCATCCATGTTGTCTTTTGATGAAGTGCTTTCATTGTCTTGGTGAACAATTGCGCTCCTGTATTATCCATGTTTATCTAAAGCCTCGTCAATCTTTTCATATTCTTCAGTGAGTTCGTTCTTTAGTCTACTCACGGTCTTTTCGAGTTCGTGGACGGTGGACAGCACGTTCATAACTTCCCGTGCGTGGTCCTGTAGGGCCCTACGCCATTTGTTGAGTTCGTCGCTCATGGTTTCTTTAATGACTCGATTGCGTTCAAGACCGTCTGTTGTTTGTCGTCGTAGTCCTCGACGGTTTTCTTCATCCATTTCATGTCGGTTTCAGACCTGGCGGCGTGGTCCTGGAGTGCGTCGATCTTGGTCTCATGTTCGCCGACGGTTGTTTCCACGCGGGTCACGCGGGCCTCGGTTCCTCCTCGGAATTGCCCCCATACAACGGCGCCGCCGATAAGCAACGCCACAACCCAACCCCCAAATTTCAACCATCCTCTTACGTCGTCGCTTATGCTCATCTTGTCACCTTTTTATATACAAAATCCGTGAAGCATCCTCGTTTGCGTGCGTAACAAACTGAACAGTCAGCCTCATATGAAATGCCCGTAGCCCTGTCGCTCATAAATGAAGAACCACAAAGCGCACTTGGCAACTCTGCTTTATGGGTTCCCCAATACAAACGGGTCTCGCCTGTATCATAGTTGGGATAGGCCACCAAACCAGACTTGGCAAGTCCATCTATTTCATCAAAGTCTTCCGTTGTGTACCCCATCCGGATATTTGTTAAACCGGAGCACTCCGTCCATAATAGTTTATTGCGTGTGAAGCCGCATTGAACAAAGCCCATAGCCGACAGTGCCTTCATAACAGCGAGAACTTTGTCTGTCATGTTCGGCATACAATCGCCCCAACAAAACCATTCGATTAGTGGTGGCTTTCCCCTACCCAGTTCCTTCTTTATGATTGCCGCAATCTCTTTCGGTGTCTTAGTCTTGAACACATCTTCGGTGTAGTCCGTTATCGTGTTGTGCGATAGATAGCTAAGACAGTTCACGAGACATCGCATCGACGCAAAGGCGCAACTTCCGCCGCGTTCTGGAAGTCCCGGCGGAAAATACAAACCCATTGTTTTGCCATCTGGATTTAATAGACTCATAACAGTCCTCAGTTAAATAGTCGTCTCCCTTATACCTTTCTCACCTTCACACCTTGCCTTTAGAGTCTATACATCGCCAAATAAGTATCCGTGGTCCC
>Ga0114923_10003544_pt1 | contig 10534 bp, 10 predicted proteins | sample SumtaG_FD_89578 | JGI IMG/M metagenome (GOLD analysis project Ga0114923, IMG submission 89578) | Deep subsurface microbial communities from Indian Ocean to uncover new lineages of life (NeLLi) - Sumatra_00157 metaG | ecosystem: Environmental > Aquatic > Marine > Oceanic > Sediment | place: near...
GATACGAATGGTTTCTCGACCGGCAACACCAGGGCAGAATAATTTTACTGTCCCGGCCTGTCCCGCGAAGTAATGATACTCGCTATCACTTAGAGGAATTACTAGACATGAGTCCATAACACGTTCATCGATGTGTATAGGAGAACCTCTTGATGTATCACCAAGATAGCGGTTTCCAGAATCACATTCATGGATGAGAACATTATCACCCCACTCAGCAAAGAGCTCAGAACCAAGTATCCTAGATTCAACAGCATCTCCCTTCGGAGGTTTGTGTGAACCGCTAGCAACAATTATCCCAATATCATCCTTCGCTACTCCAAGGTCCAGTAAACGTTTCGCTAGATAAGGCAGAAGAGCCCGAGTATGGATATTTGGACGTGTATTGTCATCTACAATGAACAAGATTTTCTTGCCTTTTTCGTAGACCTCTTTTATTACGTCATCAAAAGGCTTTGAACCAATTGGATTATTCAGCACTTCGTTCAGTTTCTTCTCAAAATCAGTGAAGTCAGGAGTGAACTCTCCAATTTTCAGAACGGTGACATCTAGATTGGATGGTATGAAATCATCGACCAGATGAGCACCATATTTCAAGGGTGTCTTATGATAGGACATTGAAATTCCTCACGTTTTGGATTGCGCTATTGATATGTAATTATTGTGGTCATTAAGCAAACGCCGAATGAGATTAATGGTAGCAATGATTATACCAGCTTGTGAACAAAATGGAATTTCCATATAGACTATCCAAGATGACTTGGGAAGAAACTGAAGAACGCATTAAGGAATGCGATATTGCAATCGTTCCAGTTGGAGCTACAGAGCAGCATGGACCTGCATTACCAGTGGACAATGATTGTTTCATCGCCACTAGATTTGGCGAGTTGGTTTGCGAAGAGCTATGGCCTGATGTGAAGGTAACACTTACGCCATCAGTTGCATTCGGATTTTCCCCGCATCATATGGAGTTCAAAGGTACAATCACCATCAGCGAATCGACTCTAGCTCATCTCCTGGTGGATATATGTGAATCATTGGACGACCATGGATTCTCTAAGATTATCCTGCTAAATGGACATGGGGGAAATCGCACAGCTATCTCAAATGCAATACATATGCTCACGGAAATGTCGATTGCTAAAGTATTTGCAATAGATTGGTGGTCATTCATTATGGATAAGATACCTGAGATTTTTACACCGCCGTTCTTTCACGCATGTGATATGGAAACCTCTGTTGCGTGGGCGTTGGGACAGAGAGTATTAGCGGATAAACGAGTAGACGAGCCTGGTAGATCACCGTATCCCGGTTATGTAACCCCAAATATGGCTGCAAAACCACCTCAGGTAAGTACAGGAACTACAATGAAAGATTTTACGGATTCGGGGTGTGTAGGGTATTCCACTAAAGCAACGAAAGAGAAGGGAGAAGAAGCAGTCAAACTAGTCATTGAGCGTATTTGTGAATTTATCAAATCGCTGTAAAAATCGAATCTCCATTTCTGATAAAAAGAAATTTAGCCAAGGAGTCGGACTATTTGAATAGGAGTTTGTGGAAGAGATGAAGATTATTGGTGATACATCTAGGGACATATACGATATCGAATACAAAATAGAGATTCCCTCAGACAAAGTGACTTCTTTCATATCAAGACCTTTGGTTGATCTCAATTTATTCATAGGTTTCCTGAAATCAAAGAAACCCGAATGCATTGATGACTTAACACAGGATTTGATAAAACGTTTGAAATCTCTAACTTTAGATTCGGAAAGCACATTTGATTTTGAATATGAATCACAACATCTGTCGAAGTATCCTGAACTTGAGGAGATTACAAAGCAGGTAACGCTAGGGATGCTAAATTACACTAAATATGAAAACGATCTGCAAGGAGAGAGCTTGAAGATTCTTTCTGAAGATTACATCAAATCTTATGTTCCTACAAACAATAGGACAATTACTGCTCTGGTTGAGGTTATTGGGAGAGATGCAGCTCTGACTCTCTACAAAGAATATGTAGATTATAGAACAGATATCATGAAGAAACCTACAACCTCAAAATATGAGTCACTAGAGCAATTTTACAAACTGATGATAAGTGAAGGAGGTTCTGGTCCTCAAGGTGGGGTAGGTGCAATTTTAGAGGGAGGTATGGTTGTGTTCCGTGTAGATCGATGTATGTGGCATGAACTTCAGAAGGAATATGGGGACATGGAGATTGCGTATGTCACTGCATGTCACTATGATTTTTATGCAGCAACTTTGTGGAATGAGAATTTTGAACTAACCAGAACAAAGACCTGTATGCAAGGTGGATACTGCGATTTCTGCTGGCACGATAAACGATACGACAAAGAGATGAAACATCCACCAGACGAGTTTTGGAAAAATCTAGAATGAACGGCCCTTTTCCATTATTATAATATATTTCTAACAGCAACCATCCATGCCAGTGAATCCAGATTCCTTTCCATTTTTGCTGTCCGTATACCTAATATTTATATTTCAAAATCATCAGGTAAAAGTTAGACCAAGCTAACTTTCTCTATTGTTATGGACTACCACGAGGCTATCAAAATGTCAGATGACGTGTCTTCAGAAAGCATTACGCTAAGAAAAGAGAAGATACTAACTGAGGTCTCACCGGGTACAGTTTGCAGATTGATAGGCGTTAGGAGAAGGTTCGGTGGGAGACATGGTTTCGGACCGCGTCGTCATCCACCTAGAGAGCACCGTATTCGCAGACACGCACACGGCTCCTTTGAAGATGATCGACAATGTAAATTTCGGGGCCCTGGAAGAAGACGCAATCGTGAAACAATGAAACGGTTGCTAGATTTGGGAATAACGAAAGGCTGTACTTTTGAGGTAGTTCAAGGTAGTGAACAAGGCCCAGTCTTAGTTCAAGTACGAGGAACACGAATTGCGCTTGGACACAAGCTTGCTAGCAGAATTATGGTGGAGGTAGTAGGAGTTTAATGACAATCAAAGTAGCTCTTATCGGAAACCCCAATGTTGGCAAGTCCGTTGTATTCAACAATCTGACTGGTTCAAAGCAACATACCGGGAATTGGCCAGGAAAGACCGTTGAGAAGAAAGAAGGGTATTATGACTACAGCGATCATCGATTTGAGATAGTCGATCTTCCGGGTGTCTACAGTCTAAGTGCGGTTTCCGAAGACGAAAAGGTTGCAAGACAATATCTTATAGATCATAGGCCTGAAGTTGTCGTGGACATTCTTAATGCATCTCAACTTGAAAGAAATTTGTATCTTACGCTTCTTTTGATTGAGCTTCAGGTTAATCTCGTTATAGTTCTCAACATGAACGATATAGTGGAAGCAAGGGGAGATAAGATAGATGTTGAAGCCCTTTCAAGACGATTACAGGCTCCAATCATAGTTACAACAGCAACAAAGAAAGAAGGGATGGACGAGCTGCGTCAAGCGATTTACGAAGCGGTTCCAAAAGCTGTCCTGGAATTGTCAAAGACAGGTGATGGTCATCTTAGTGAACATCTACCTGGAGATCTTAATGGCAACGACCACTTACACTATCATCCTCGCTTTCATCATCACGGTCAATATGAAAGACTTCGTCCCCCCGCGATTAAATACGGTCCAGATATCGAAAAGAAGTTGAAGAAAATCGTTATGATTCTTAGTGAAGATAAAGCACTCGTCGAACGATTCCCGCCAAGATGGTTAGCATTGAGAATCTTTGAACGGGATGAAGCAATCCTTCAGCTTTTCGAAAATCCTGAACTAAGAGAAAGAATCGTGGAGGGTTTGGAATGAATCCTCCTAAAGAAACATCAGAATCAGTTTTCCTTGATGATGAAGATGATGATGATTTTGAAGACCCACAAATAATTCTCGCGGATAAGAGGTACGAAATAATCGGGGAAATTCTATGTGAAGTATACGAACCCGGGAAAGAGAAATGGGTTCTAAGTGATTTAATGGATCGCGTTTTCCTTCACAAATACCTCGGTTTACCAATTTTCTTTCTTGTAATGTGGGCAATGTTTCATTTCACATTCAACGCATCATTAGTGTTTATGGCGATGACGGATTCAGTTTTGACGTGGATAGCTACCTATACGATACAAATCCCCATTGAGTGGGTAGCATCTTTAGTAACTGATGGTATCATCGGTGGCGTTGGATTCATTCTAATATTCCTACCTCCAATTCTATTCATGTTTCTAGCCATTTCATTTCTCGAAGATAGTGGCTATCTTGCTCGAGCAGCTTTTGTTATGGATCGTATCATGATGAAGATGGGGCTCCATGGGCGTTCATTCATCCCACTACTCTTGGGTTTTGGTTGCAGCGTTCCAGCAATAATGGCTGCAAGGACAGTTGATGGAGAATCTAATAGAATGACCACAATCATGGTCAGCCCGCTAATGTCATGTGCAGCTCGTTTACCAGTTTACGTTTTAATTGCCGGTGTATTCTTCCCCGAAATTGCGGGAACCATGGTATTTCTGATGTATCTATTGGGAATTATCATGGCAGTCATTATGGCGTTGATATTCAAGAAGACTCTCTTCAAAGAAGAATCAGCTCCACTGCTTATGGAATTACCAATGTATCAAATGCCAACACTTCATGGTTCCTTCAGACATGCGAGGGATAGAGGTATGCTATTTCTTAGAAAAGCAGGAACATACCTTCTAGCGGGTGCGATGATTATTTGGTTCATCTCTAATATTGGTCCATCAGGTTTTGGTGTTCCTGTTGAAGATTCGTTTGTAGCAATATTCGGAAACCTCATGGCACCCATTTTTACATTTCATGGATTTCCATGGCAAATTGTTACGGCACTTATTTTTGGCCTTCTAGCGAAAGAAGTTGTCATTGAATCTTTGGGAGTCATCTTTGCAGTTCAAGGAGATGCTGCAATCGCAGCTACATTGAGTGGTTTGCTAGACCCAGTTCAAGCCCTCGCGCTTATGGTCTTCGTTCTTCTTTACACACCATGTATTGCTGCAGTCGGCACAATAAAGAAAGAAACCCAGTCATGGAAATGGGCAGGTGTGTCGGTGGCGTATCAGATGCTACTAGCGTACATCATATCTCTAGCCATTGTAATTGTTGGAGGTTTCTTTTTTGGATAGCAAAGGAACTTGGCCATTCATTGCGTCTCTAGTAATTGGACTCCTCTACCTTAGTGTTGGAATTATATCTCTAATTTCAGGAATTGGAATTATTCCGCCCATACCGTTCTTTGGTGACATCATCAACGCGTTCATGATCATAATAGTAGGAATAGTATATCTTACAGGTGCTAAACCGTTAATGAAAGGGGATAGGGAAGCTTTTGCTTTTGCGATTGTAGGTTCCGCATTGGCGGCGGTTCTCTTCATACTCCAAGCTATTGTAATAGGCACGAACTTCCTCGGTTGGATTTTACAGTTGAATGACTGGATTGATTGGAACCCCATCAATGACATTGTGCCATCTCTTTGGTTATTTGTAATCGTGTTATTGACTATTGGCTTTCTGAAAATCACAAATAGGATTGGAGGACAAAAAGGAATTTTCCCCTTGGGAGAGTGAATTCATGATCAAAGAGGTACTACAAATCATACTCACAGGCGGGATGCACAATAAACGAGAGATTGCTAGAAAAATGGGAATTCAAAATGAAACGTTAGACGACATTCTCAAACTTCTAGTTACTAAGGGTTATCTCAGAACTGATGATTGCGAATCCGTTTCTTCACCTTCATGCTCAAGTTGCCCAATAGCTGAATCCAGTTGCGGCAAAGACAACTTTGGACAGGCATACTATCTTACTGATACTGGTAAAAAGTATGCAATGCGCTAATCTTCAAACACTTGAAAGCTGAATCCGTGCTCCTCAAGCGATTTTAACAATTTCTTCACAGCAGATTCATCTGGTACTTCAAGAATCATTTCGCATTCAGTCTTATTGGGCAAAATATCAGGATCGCTTCGGTCTTGCTCGATTTGTATTATACTCACACCGGATTCTGCAACTAATTCAATGACCTTATTCAAAGTGCCAACCCGGTCAAGAATCACACCCTTTAACCGTACAGAACGGCCAAGTCGAAAGAGTTCCTTTTCTACTACTCTTGCCATGAAACTCATGTCAATATTTCCACCAGAAAGAACAGCCACAGCATTCTTGCCTTTTATTTTAATGACACTATGCTGGAAAGCTGCAAGAGCTACACATCCAGCTGGCTCAACAATTATCTTGGCACGTTCAAGGAGGTAGAATAACGTCCGAGTTACCTGAAGCTCCTCTACAGTTACAGAATCTGTGAAAAGGTCCTTTGCAATTTTGAAGGGAATGTCACCTACAGTCTTAACAGCTATCCCATCACATACAGTGTCCATTCCAGTTACTTTGACGAGTTTGTCTGCTTCGAGAGACGCATGCATAGATGCTGCCGTGTTAGCTTCAACGCCATAAATTTCAACTTCAGGTTTCTGCTCTTTAACTGCGATTGCAATTCCAGTTGAGATGCCTCCACCACCAACAGGGATAGCGATTATATCTACATCCGGGAGCTCTTCTAGGATCTCAAGACCTATAGTTCCTTGGCCTGCGATGATGTCCGTGTCATTGAATGGGTGAATAAAAGTTGCACCAGTTTTCTCCGAGGTTTCCTTCGCATGAGCAAGTGCATCATCAAATGCAGTTCCATGTAGAACTACGTCAGCACCGTAACCCCTGGTGGCGTGTATCTTAGCAATAGGTGAGAAGATGGGCATTACAATTGTAGATTTGATTCCCATCCTTGTAGCAGCATAGGCGACTCCTTGAGCATGATTACCTGCTGAAGCAGCAATTACACCTGCAGCCTTTTCCTTGTCAGTCAATTGTGACATAGCGTAAGCTGCACCCCGAACTTTGAATGATCCGGTTTTTTGGAGGTTCTCTAATTTGAGGTACACATTGCCTTCCGTAATTCTGCTAAATGTTGATGAATGATCCAATCGTGTCCGATGAACAATAGGTTCAAGAATTGTATGTGCATCCTGTATCTTTTTGAAAATGTGTTGATATTTTCCCATCGCAAACGCCATTCAACAGATGGACATGTTGATTGATAATAGTTCTGTAGTCCTCTATAGGTCTATCTTTCGAATGGCCATGATTGTTCCAAGAACGACAAAAATAGTAACGGCTGCTGATAGAGGAATCATTTCGGGTTTGTTAAAGAAAGGTAGTTCAATAATTTCGAAAATAGGTGACTCCAATGTCATTCTACAAATGAAAATATCATTCCCTCTCCCTCTATCGTTTTGATACGCATTCACGGTTTCAAAGTCCGCTGAATGGGTATGTCCGCTAATTAATACGCTACCGGAATCATCAACAATTATTCCGAGTCCGAAATCATCATCCGCTCCACCAAGGAAACTTGAGCTGCGGAGAGTTATAGCATCTGGGCTCAACATTGCAATGAATGAATCTGTGTTTCCACCAACCTCATTTTGAAAGGCATGGACAAGAGGGAAGTCATGAGACCTAGTATCACCGGTGATAATGATTGATCCGTTTCTGTCGATTGTTACCTCAGTAGCAGATTCAAAACCACTTCCACCCAATAGAGTCGAACACTCAAGGGTCCCATTTTCTTTAAACTCTGTTAGAAAAGCATCACCATCTCCCAGGTATTCAGTTTGATAGGCATTTTCAGATACGGGAAATGTTTCAGAAAACGATACTCCGGATAGGATGATATTACCAGATACTCGAATTGCTATGCCGTGGCAATGATCAAACCCTTCACCCCCCAAGAATGTAGACAACAAAATCTCTTGGCCATCATGTCGAAGCTTTGTTAGAAAAACATCACCTTGCCCGTTATGCACATCTTGATGAGGATTTACTAATGGATAATAATAAGAATTAGTTGAACCTGCAACAATAATATTTCCTTGCATGTCAAATGATATTGCACCAGCAGTTTCGAAAGCCATACCCCCCAAATACGTAGAAAAAATTAGATCACCGAATTGACCGAACTTTGCAACGACAAGATCAGCAGCTCCTCGATATTGATATAGAGGATGAAGAAGTGGGAAATCACCAACATCATCTTGACTCAGGATTACTACATTTCGAAAAAGATCAATATCAACAGCATAGCCTGAGTCGGCACCACTGCCTCCAAAAAGAGTCGAAAACATAATTGTCTTGCAATCAGGTCTAATCTTCAGCACGAAACAATCTTGGGACCCATTCAAGGTTTCTTGGAACGGCTGTACTAAAGGGAAGTCCTCACTTGAAGTTCCGCCTGTAATTGCGATAAAACCGTAATCATCAACAGCAAGATCCATAGCAAAATCGCGGTCTGATCCGCCAATATAGGAACAATAAAGCAAGTTCTGTCCATCCGGTGAGAATTTTGCTAGGAAAATATCTTGTGCTCCACCAAAATCTGATTGTGATGCATCGAGAGTCACGGGAAGGTCAACAGAAGAGGTTGTCCCTACAACAATAATATTTCCCTGAGGATCGATTGCAGTACCTCGATTTGTATCGGTACCATTTCCTCCAAAGAATGAAGCAAAATCCCTCGTAAAGGAAACTGGTGAATGATTGGCATCGTTCAGGTCTATAATTTCTGGAAGACCAAAAAGATTGGATGAGTCAGCAAGAATTCTGTTTTCCGGAGCTATTTGAAATCCGTCAGGAGGTTGAGCCGCCAAGCTATAGCCTATCACGGGTGATAATAGAAGGCACATGAAAATGCCACACAATAATCTTGAACGGCCCATTAGAAAATAGTAGCTGAAATCAATAAAAGAGATATAGTTTCAAGCAACGTTGTATATCCAAAACTGCATATAGCTAAAGAATTTCTAAGCTAAAGATGAAATATGGAAAAACACACCGCCTAAACCAATAACGCGTTTAATAACAAATGAGTAACATTCTACACTCATGAATTATTTGAAAGTTCACTTGATTGATCAATACACAATCCAGTACCGATTGGTTTTTGATAAATCCCGTTTTCTTCAACAAGACCTCTGAATGGGTCGTCTATCAGTGCACCTGGTGCAATCTCATGAGAGTGATTGAAATTACACCTTGAGAGAACTACATGAACCGCAGCAGAAACTCCGATCTGGGTTTCCCATGGACTTATGAAAACACACTCAATACCATTCTCCTCTCCAAGCATTGCGATTCTTTTTGCTTGATATATTCCTCCATGCTTTATCAGCTTCAACCCGAAGAAGTCAACAGCTGCATATTTGATCAATGTCTGTGCATCTTCATATGTGTATAGCGACTCATCAGCCATTATTGGAACACTGCTTGATTTTCTGAGGTGCCTAAATCCCTCATAGTCATCGGAATGTAAGGGTTGTTCAAGATATTCAAGATTCATCTCCTCACAAACCTTTAGCACTCTTAGTGCTTGTTTCAATGTATAGCCAGCATTAGCATCTGCTCGAATCATAGCTGACTCTCCAACAATTTCCCGAACCAATCTCAAGGTTTCAATATCTCTTTCTACATCCAACCCAACTTTGATCTTAACAGATTTCATTCCCAGACTTATTTTTTTCAAGGCTTCATCAGCGATTGATTGCGGTGTTCCGATTCCAAGCACTTCAGCAATCTCTACATGTTCACGTACTGACCCACCAAGAAGCTGGTACACAGGAACACTTCGTATCTTTCCCATTAGGTCGTAAAGGGCGAGATCTACTCCTGTTCTCGCAGTTCCTCCAACTTTTGGAAACTTTTCAATCAAATCTTGAAAGACCTCTTGATTGAATGGATTCTTTCCGATGAGGAACGGTGTCAGTTGTTCATCGATTTCTTTCCGAATTGTAATCGGATCATCATCATCTGTGAAGGGTAAGGGGCAGGCTTCTCCAATTCCTGTTGTTTCGTTGTCCGAAGTGATTTTCACAATAATGTGATTTCTCGTTGTGGGTTCTGCACCATAGGTTGTAACGAACTCATTTCCCTCAAGATGAGTTTGAACGAGCTCTGTACTCACTGATGTAATTTTTGTCATCTTATTTACTCAACCCACTTACAACATGGACTTGGTGAATGTCAAATGCAATTGTACGCTTACTGATACGAACCCTTGTCGGCTATCGCATACTATGCTTAATGTCAATTCCACGCGCAATCAATGCTTCAATAAAGGGTTCAGGAGGAATCGATTTCTCAGGTGGTAACACACCTCGTTCAGTGATTGTTCCATCAGCCATCATTGTAGCTGTAACCGATGCAGGAAAAGAGGTAGTTCGCATCATTGATGTAAGACCTGAAGCATCATCAAAATAATCAATTACATCGTATTCGATAACTCTTGATTCAGTGCCTTTCCACCCTTCGATTATCACACGTATCAAAGTTACATCTTTTCCAGATTCCGGTAGGTTTCTTTCAAGCAACCGTTCGAAAACAGTTCTTGGTGCAATCTTTACTCCATCGAAATCCTGTTCTTCGCTACTCATCAATCCGAGTTTCATCAAGCACCACATTTTATGGCCATGACCAGGATAGC
>Ga0114923_10003545_pt1 | contig 10532 bp, 11 predicted proteins | sample SumtaG_FD_89578 | JGI IMG/M metagenome (GOLD analysis project Ga0114923, IMG submission 89578) | Deep subsurface microbial communities from Indian Ocean to uncover new lineages of life (NeLLi) - Sumatra_00157 metaG | ecosystem: Environmental > Aquatic > Marine > Oceanic > Sediment | place: near...
ACTAAACAACTTAGATTTACAACTCCGGATAGACTTTCTTTTAATCATAATACAGGTGCCCCCATTAACTGCCAGTACAATATCGCAATTGTCGCGATTACAATCACAAGCTCGATTGCGCCTCGTCTAGGACGGTCTCTTAGTGCCGATAGTACCAGTGCTGCATCGCCACTTCTCACGCCACTATTGTAGAACACTCCAATCGCCACATACCAGCAAATAACGATCCACGAAAATTCCCAAAGCATCACGAATGGCATAACCAGAAGGGTGATGGCTGTGAACACTGTCAGGACTATGTTGACATACAGGGCGGTGAGAATTACTGCAACTCTGGGTGGGCGTTCAATCTCAAGAAACATATTGAGCTCACCGTAGGTTGTTGATCCGCTAACTCTGTCCACCTTAATTCCTGCAATCTTGGTAACCACATATCTGATGCCAATGTAAAGTAAAGTGCCTGGTAAAAATACAAATGATAGAATTGTCATGAGCGGATTTCTCGTCCAGTCCTCAAACTCTCTTTTTCTACCAGTGAATAGTACTATCCCTCTCAGCACTGTAACTCCCACCACTATGAATGGGGTCCATGCTATTGCAAAGTACAAGTTCGCAATCACCAGGGCTAGCAGTTCTGTTTGCACTTTCTTATCCTCGCTCGTGTTTTCTTACTACCTAGGAGATGGTCTGAAAATAGAAAAAATTGCGGTCCGTGAAAACCAAGTCTTGATTCAGTCGGGTTGCTTGATGTTAGGGTATCAAATATACTGTATCAATTTTTTAAGTGGTATATGTTCCCAATTGCATGAAAACGCGCCTCATAGCGCTGATTGATAGGTCGCGATGCGCAATAACGCACACAATTTGAAAAAAAGTGTTCGATTCTTTCAGCCTTGTCAGACAGCATCTATTAATTCATTGGGTTCCCCAAAGCGTTCCCGTAGAATCTCTGTAATTAAAGCAACAAGGATGAACGTAGTTATTAACGCAATTCCGCTATTGAGCCATGCAAAAAATATTGTCGCTGCTAACAATATAACAATCAAACTTCTATCACTATACATGTCCAATAGAATCCCTCATTTGTGAAACAGTGTCTTCTGCGAATCTCTATTTTGAAATCGAATAAGCTTTGGCTTTCTATGTAGGAACATATTTCAATTAGTCCTACTTGTGTATCACTAGCTTCAAATGTGGTAAGGAGAAGTGATTAGAATTTCAGAACACGATAGTGACGCCTCAAATGACTCCCTAGGAATATGTCCATTTCAAAAGACCAAGTGCATCGCTTACAAGTGTCATCTTTGGAATGGTAAGTTGGAGGAGTCCGGAGAATTCTCAGTTGGGAATTGTGTTTTCATAAAAACTCTCGATGAGCAAAAATCAATAGACCGAACTCTAAATTGGATATTAACTATTATCATCACCTTTTTGATTCTCAGTATTATTTTAGTAGTTATAGGAGCAACTATTCCTTAATCATTGATTTCTAATTCATTCCTTAAACAGTTCGATAGATTCATGATAGCTCTTGATTTTCTCTTTGGTGTATGGAACTATTTTGAGATAAATAGAAGGCATTATCTAGAGCTTCTTTCATTAATCTGACATGGTATCTGGTTCAGCAACATACAAGGCAGTGGGAGGAATCATCCGTGTATCTGTTGAGGAAGTGGATGGCCGAATCAAGGATATTGAGATAACAATTGATTTTGAGATTCATCCTGAGGACGCGATACACCATATTGAGCAAGCGTTGATATATTCAAAGACGAAGGGGCGCGAGATACTCACTCATCTTAAAATGGAATTCAGTCGTTTGAAAATCAAGTCGCCAGGAGTAACTCCAGTTGATTTTGAGCAAGCAATAAAGCTGGCATTAGATGTAACTTAAAGCGCATAAGTTCAAACAAAGAATCGTGATCGCTTGATTAAATCACAGGTTCTCTGCTGAACTTCTTCATCTTACTGGCAAGGTCCACTCTTTATCTGGAGCGATTTTAACAAAGGCTAGAATCAAATTCCCTCTAATTTCGTCAAATTTGTAAACTCCAAAAACGTATCTATCGTTGAATATCTCCCATTCCATTCTTCCATTCGCTAGGAAATGGTGGAAAACATTCCTACATTGTTTGCGAATTGACGCAAAGAGATTCTTGAACCGTCTACGTTGGGATGGCTTTATTCCCCACCGGTCAAGGATGAATCGATTTGCCAGATTATTGCTGGATATCAAGATTGATCTTCGCTTTTTCTTGGAACTCTTTGATGCTGTCTGTAGCATTCTCCGCAAACATTCAGGCACGTTTGCTAATATTGAAGGTGTAACCTTCGGATCTTCAAAAATTATCCCGGTTCGTTCTGAAGAAGTTTTCATCCCTCATTTACCTCACCAATTAATTCCTTATTGAACTGATAAGGTCCTACATCTTTTGTCATAAGGAGCTTCTAGCTTTCTTCTTTCAACTGCTCTCCAAACTAAAAGCCTACCACAGACAAATCCACGAATACAACCATGGTATGTATAGGAACGGCATTGGACGCATGGTACAGACTCGGATTCCATTCAGTGTCCTCCGATTCTGCGTACACTCATGATACTGATTTTCCTCATTCTCTATAGCTCCCTAAGTAAATCGCGACTTAATGAACTCCCACGTTTCATATTTAGTGTTCTTAGGTTGAACATTCTTCTTGAAAACACAGAGCGACACAAGGCATCCAACAGTTACTGATCCCATCATCAATGCGGTCCCAATGAGACGCTCCGCAAATCCAGCCCAACCATCGGGTGCTGTAACTGACATGATTAATCCTACAAGAACCATCATTACTGGCAACAAAAAGGGTATGAACCGTTGAAAGATGGTCTGCTTCCTTAAATCCAACACCTGTTGCAGTGCTGGTAGGACGACCATCTCAGCTTCGAATCGGTCATCTGAGGTTCTTGTACCTGCCACCCATACTTCTGTTCCCGATCGTAGGGTAACTGGCGCTCTCCTGTTCAGCTTGACCAAGAAGGTTCCTTCTGCAGTTTCTAATGAGAACGAGGTCACATAGGTCCATAGCTCGGAACTTCCTGAATATTCTCCATACGAATGGTGCACGATATCCCTTTTGTCCAATGTTGCTATGTGACCCTTCAATGTCCCCGAGGGATTGTTTTCAAGTACCACTTCTATTTTTTCTTCTAATGATGTAAACATCTCTCTTTACCTCTGTAATCAATGACGTGTGGGATGGCAAGCATCCCCACTCTATCATCGTGGATCATCAAGTGACCCTTCGTATCTTTTCCAAACTATTAAACTGCCACAAACAAAACCGTGGTTATAATTCATGCATGAAACCATTTTGTTACCTTTTCTTTTCTGAGTGTTCAAGATATCCACTGCTTCAATGTAGTTTGTTCCCTGCCGAATTCTCGCCAGAGATGAACTGATTGCTTGGCGAACTTCTCTGCTCTTTCAGAGCTCATTATAGGTTTCAGTATCTCTAATACTCTTGATACTACAGGGGGATTCAGACGAAGACTGATCCCGTTTGATGACAAGTAGTTTGGTTCATCGAATACTTCACGTGCTTTCATGAATTCATTTTGCTCAGTGACTGTATATCCTTTGGACTTTAACAGACCTTCAAGATTACCAAACCTCTGTAATTGTATTGTACCCTTACGTGGACCAATTCCCTTGATGCCATCATGGAAATCGCAACCTGATATTATTGCCAGGTCTCTAAGGTTCTCAATGTCTAAATCCACTGCGCTTTGTAAATCTGCAAGTGTACATCTTTCGATTTCATCCTTAGTGAGGTGTAATGCCTTTGTGACATGTGGACTGCCAAAAAGCAGAGCATCTGCATCATTGGAGAGCACTGTGCCTACAAGGTCTTCTTTGCATAGAACTGCTGCTAGCATCTCTGCCTCAGAAGGTGCAGTAATTGCTGGGACTCCAAGTGCATTGCAAAGTTCCTTGATATGATTAACTGAGAAGTACCATCTCAAAGCTGGGCTTTTGACAAGGCGTTCTGCAATTGTTGAATCGAATACATCCAGCTTCTCTTTGTACGCCTGAAACAATTCTCCCGCTGTTCTCACTAAATCTGGATTCAGCGGTCGCTTAAGTGATTCAGGCGGGCCATCAAAGATGAACACTGGTAAGATCTTCTTCTTCAGGGCTATACGAGTCATTCCCATGACAAGATTGATGTGAGCGGTTGGGATTCGCTCAAAGCTTTTCTTTCGTTTAAATTCAAAGGACATTATTCTTCGAGTTAGATAGTTTGGTGCATCTATGGCAATAATTCGTGGAGCCAATTCATCCAAAGAAACTGTGCGCCAAGGGATGAAATCCCAGTTTTTAACCCCCATCGAATTTCCTCCTATGCCGATTTAAAGGAGCGTACTCCTCTTTGATGACTTACCTTTATGACAACACCACCTGGTGCAGGGGTTACAGGACATCTTTCCACTTGCACACGAACTGAATCTTTCTCTGCATCAAGTGAAGTCACTCGAACCACAGAATCAACTCCATGCGCGATGACATTACCCCCAATTGGTTTAGCAATTCCCGTATGCCAATCGATACTCGAATGATCTGTTAATAGTAAATGAGATTCTGTTTTGTTGACAAGTTCCCTAAGCGTTTCAAGTGTCTTGAACAATTTCCTCTGACGTCCTTTTGTCCCAGGAGCTGCACTTAGATTGAGTAGACCTGTCAAGCTATCAATTACAATTACACCTACATTAGATTGATTTGATAGACTTTCCAAGAGGGGCTCTATGTCATCTAGACCTAAAACCAAACCGATGGAAATATTGGCTATAATCTCATCTTCATTCTTTTCATTTGCGATCAAAGCTCTTGTTAGCGCGGCGCTATAGTTACTTCCTCCAGCATCAATGTAGAATGCTCGCATTCCTGCTTTTGCAGCAGAAACCGCAATTTGGTGGGCGATTACAGTCATCGGAAATCTTTCTGTACAATGTAGCACACTGATTTGTCTAGGTAACAGAATTCTTCCCAACACGTCGTTCAATTGTCTAGGTAATATTCTGAATTGTGGCTCTTGATTAATTTCGATTGCATCTAGTGAAACTGATTCAAGCGGCATTTGCGTTTCCTCCCATGATTCCCTCTGATTGTAAAATACTGATGTCCCTACCAAGTACAATATGCCCGATTTGCGATTGAGGTACCTCTTCAACCTTCAATCCGAACACATCACTCGATTTGACCAAAAGAATAAGCCCGTGCTGTGAGGGGAACACGGTCATTTCTAAGGGACGTTGCTCAAGTACTACCTTGACAGTATTCCGGTGTGTGATTATTTTGTATTGCTCCAACCATCCGCCATCAGTTCGGCTTTCCTCAAGAATGGGTAATGCCAAGACGGTACGTGTGTATAATGGAGAGGCGTCACGAATTTTAGTGATACCAATTTCTTCCAGTAATTCCTTTGTTCTTCGAAAACCTGAATGGTCACCATTTGAGCGAACTATCAAAACATCTTCATCTTGAAAGTGGACCAATGCTACTGGCAATTGCGGTCTATCATTAAGAAGTGTGATTATTTTATCCCAGCTATTCTTAGGTAAAATTAGGACTTTCATACCAAGACGTTCTACCGATCTAAGCAGCATCTTTGAACGATCTTGTCTACCTATTGAAGAAAGTGCGGACATCGATTGAGGTAGGGCAATCGCTTTTGCCAGATTCTCTTGAACCAAAGAAGGATTGTGAATGATTCCTAGAATGCACATAGCAAAACCTGCAGCAATCAATGAGGTAATTATCCCCATAGGAAGAAGCCACACGAAAATTATCATTATCACATAGATTGATGAAACCCCAGAAAGCACAGGTAACATTATCCTTGCTACTATCCATTTACCTTCATAAGTTCCAGATATTCGTACGACAATCCCTGTGAAAACAAGAGCAACCGTAAACAGGGTGTAGTTACCCGCGCGAAGAATTACAACTACTTCAGCTATTGAAGTCATCAAGTATGCTCCAGCTACTAACGCAATGCCAATAGTGATGGCCCATTTTACTAAACGGAACATGGATTTTCCGAACATCCCTTAACCTCCTGTTCAACGAGAATTTCATCTACCAATATCTCTCCGTTCTTCGACAGAGTCATCTTCCCAATGAGTAATGGTTCTTCATCTTTTAAGATCTGGAATATTTTGGATATGTTTGATTCACCAGCGCGAACTAACTGTAAATCCAGATCAAGCCATGTGCTAATTGTTCCATGGTGAACGGGATTAGTTCCAGTATCTCCTGAACGCATTTCGCTTACAAGCAAAACACAAATGTCTTTTGAGATAGCAAGCCCAGCTAAGCTAGGTAGAACTTCTTCGAAAAGCGCACGTCCCCACATTATTTCTTCATCACGACTCATATCCAGAACTCGAGTTATGGAATCTACAACCACGAGTTTACTGCTATCATTGAGCCGATCAACAGAGTTCAACACTACATCCCTAACTCTCTCATGACCTTGCACAACAGTCACAGTCAGGTTTGATGGATTACCTCCAAAGGACGGCATATTCCTTTTCAAATATGAAATGAATGCAGTCTTCCCGTCAGTACATACCCAATCCACATGGCCATAACTTGATGTCTTCGCAGCGATGGCACTTGCCAAAAGGGTCTTGCCACTTCCGGCCAATCCTGACAAATGGATGATACTCCCATTCTCCATTTTATCCTGAATTAGTTTTAGGGTCACTCCTCAATCTTCCTCCATCTTGCTAGTCGTTAAATCTTCAGATTCAACAGAATTAGATTTTTTTTCTTTCTGCATTGTTTCCTTGACAACGTCTGCAGCAGTGGGTTCAATTTCATCAACTTCTGCAGTTTCTGCGTATATCACAGGCATTGAATCATTTTCCCGTTTGGTTGAATCTACTAAGGTCGTTTGGAGATCATCAAGAGCTGCTGCAGTATTCATGTCCTCTTTGCTTACTTCTTCACCCGTTTCTCCATCTTTGTGTTCGTTACCCATTTCAGCAAGGACTCTATCTTCTACAGGATCTGGTTTGCTTAGTTCCTGCTCTAGTTTTGTAAACATCTGTGACATTGATTGCTGGTTCATCAACTCATCGATAGAAGTCTTGACCTCTGGTTGGACAACACCAATTCTTCCTAACGCATTGAGAAGAACTGTGCTATGCAAAATCACTTCTTCGTCAAGTAATGGATTTGAAGTGTAGCTAGATAGTGCTACATATGATAATGACATCAATGCTTCATCGTATTCAGGGTCGAGTGCAGCGAATATACCAAGAAATTTGGATAATCCCTCATCATCATTGAGAATATCTTCTTCGCGAGTAGAGAAGCGTGCTATCTCATCTATTGCTGAACTTGCAGAATATACCGCTCCTTTCATGTCACTAATCCTTATTGCTCCTCCAACAGATGCCATCAGCGGAGATATTACAAAACTCATATCTTTGAGGCGCTTGAACTTGTCCGCATTTTCCGCAACGCTTTGACTGATTCTTTCCCCGTCACCTATTCGTCTGAGTCCTGCTATTTCTTCCTCGACCAGCTCAAAGAAATGGCTCATCTCTCTTCTCGACATCATGAAAACAATTGAACCAACCAGGCTCCCTACAATCATAGCTGAAAGAGGTAACAAGAGGCGACCTATTCCTGAGCCTAATACATACAAGGTACTTGCTAATCCAACAATTCCAAACGTGAATAGAATAATACTGATCCAACCAAGGTTAACGCTTTTTTCTAGATGCACCCATTTCTCAGGTTTGACTCTTCGCTGCATTTCAGGAAGTACTGAACGGGTATCACTCTTTTTCGCGAGCGCAAATTGATTGATGCCAACAATTCTAGTAGCGTTAGTAAGCCAGGAAAGATCTATTGACGGTCGAATATCCTCAGTCACAACATAGACTGTTCGTGTTTCATGAATCTGTGAGCCTGAGTGATTCTCATGAGCCTTGAGCATTTCGAATTTGATCCGACCACGTGTGGTTCTTCTAGATCGACTAGTATGCATATCCAAAAGGTTGACATCACGAAGAATTGATGTCAGATCGCGATTCAATGTTTCAAGTACCGCTGATTGCATTGCTAACAGCGATCCTGAGAAAGAGGCTTTTCTCCAATCTAACACATGAACGATATCTACATGAACGCCTCTCTTTCCTTTGATACCATCTATCTTTGTTCCAAGAACAATTCCATTTGGATAAACACATGTTTTGTGACCAGTGGCCTGTAGCGCTTCTTCTATATCACATATTTCAGAAGCTTCTGCTTCTTGCACTGCTTTAGATGCAATTGTATCTAATTCCTTTTTCTCATGCTCTGGGACTTCATCCCCAATCTTCTTGGTTTCTCCAGTAACCGCCATCTTATCTAATTCCTCCTTGTGAACTTCGAATCTATTTCCTTCCAGAATTTCTTCGTTCTATCTGCTAATTCGATCAGTTTGCCGTTCTCCGCAATTACCATTAATGAAAATGCAAGCCATCTAACCCTGTCAAGCAGAGTATAGAGGTCTCCCTCGGAAAGTCCGGTTTGATTTGCTATTTCTTCTATTGTCTGATTTGTAGAAACAGTCAATGCAATTACGTGCTCAAACGATTCATCTAGCATCTGATTGCTCTCAATATTTGTGAGATGTCTTAGTAGTGATAGTAATCCTGTGTTATCTTGAATGAATGGAATCATTGCCAATAATTCTCTAATAGTGGCTATTCTCAGGTATAATCTGTTCACAACCCTTCCAAGAGACGTAGGCTTTAGTTTTCCACCGGTTGCTCCTTCAATGAGTCCTAGTCTAACTAGCATTCTTTCAGGACTTGTTTCATTGAGTGCTATAGGAATCACAAAATCTGCAACATCCTTTCTTTCCCTAGTTGCTACCAGTCCCAATGCTACGAGATGCGGACATAATATCAGATTCTTGTTTAGTGGTTGACCACATGAGCACATCGGGCCTTCAATGCTACCGCTTTTTGTTGCCCGTGTTGAAAATCGACAGGTAGATGTGGGCCCCATTTGTTCAGTGACAATCCCGCCAACTACTGTTTCAGAAAACTCTCTGATCTTCACCGTTCCTAATACACCATGTCGAGCCGCTCTCACAGTGTCTGCTAAGGCATATTTCTCGATTGAGGATTCTGCAGTAATATCATCTAATTGGTACAAGCGCATAGGTGTTCCTGAGTTCCGAACACCTTGATGCATCAGATATGATTCTGTGAATAATGCGTCTTCAATTTCTTCTACAGTCGCACTTCCGAGCATGTCTAATGCAACTAGCAATTGCTCCTGTAGAGATTGAGTGTTTCCAAATCTACTCATCACTGGTTCATATTTTGGTTCAAGGTTGATATTTCCAGTCGCATCATCAGGTATCTGGTGAAAGTATCTCCTTCTGATTTCTTCTGCCTGTCCAAAACTATCCGCTATGATGATTCCAAAACCTTTCTTGTCCTTTCCTGGTCGCCCTGCTCGACCAAGCATTTGGTGAACTCGATTGGCTTGAATGAGAGTATTGTGATTCAATGGAGCTCGACAATTTGTTACGACCACTGTTCTGGCAGGTAAGTCCATTCCTGATGCTAAAGTTGTTGTAGCGCACAGAACTCGAACAAGTCCATTTCGAAATAATAATTCTACAAATCCTCGTGTACCACTGCTTAATCCTGCGTGATGATATGCTACTCCCTCGTGGATGAGTTGGCGAAGGTTTCTTGGAATGCCCACGTGGTAATGTTCCACCGAATTTAGTTCAGCATCAATCGCTGATTGTTCTTTGGAAGTAAGCTGTTTTGAAACGTGAGTTGAAAGGCGTAGTGCTTGTGCTTCAGTTTCTTTCCGCGTTCTGTGAAATATCAATACTTGACCATCACGCTGAACGGTAGTCATAGTATACTTACGTACTGATTCATTCTTGTCTGAACTTTGACTTACAGAACAAAGTAGAGGAACCGGTCGTTCATTGGATTCAATCAGACGACAACCAAGCCAATCTGCAAGTTGATCTGGCATACCTACGGTAGCAGATAGTGCAATTATCTGAAGGTCTTCAACCAATCTTCTCAATCGAATGATTACGCTTTCAAGTCTGGCTCCCCTTCCGATGGTTGATAGATTCTGAATCTCATCAATAACAACTGTTCCAAGTTCACCTAACCATATCGCTTTATGTCTAAGTAGTGAATCGGTTCTCTCATACGTCGTAACTAGAATGTCAAACTCAGAAAGATCTGAACCTTCTGATTCGTAATCCCCAGTTGAAATCCCTATTTTGATCTTCTTGGGCTCGTACCTTTCCTTTAACACATCTGCTACTTGAGTTGCTAATGCTCGCAGAGGTACAATATAAAGTGCCTTCTTGTCTGCTATTACCGCCCTTAGAAGTCCCATCTCACCAACAAGCGTCTTTCCTGATCCAGTGGGACTAGATACCATAATGCTTGTTCCTTCAAGTAATCCTGCATCTATCGCCTTCACCTGAACTCCTCTTGGCTCAAT
>Ga0114923_10003546_pt1 | contig 10532 bp, 10 predicted proteins | sample SumtaG_FD_89578 | JGI IMG/M metagenome (GOLD analysis project Ga0114923, IMG submission 89578) | Deep subsurface microbial communities from Indian Ocean to uncover new lineages of life (NeLLi) - Sumatra_00157 metaG | ecosystem: Environmental > Aquatic > Marine > Oceanic > Sediment | place: near...
AGTTCATTTAGAACTCACTGGTGTTCCAAATACGAAAATTTTAGAAAATATTCAATACCTGGACGATAAATTAGATGGCAAGAAGGCTCTCAGAATTAGATTTCTAGTGATTCCAGGACTAACCGATAAAAAAGAGCACATTGAGCAAATAGCAGAATTTGTGAGCAAACTAGAGAGCCTGGATGTAATGGAATTATTGCCATATGGCGAACATGGGAAACACAAATGGGTTGAATTATTTGGGAAGTATCCTTTAGAAGGGAAGACTCGCGAGGCAGACAAAGAGGATCTAGATAAGGTAGCCGAGATTCTAAAAATGCACAAAATTAAATTAAGATATTAAAAATGAATTGATAAAGGATATGTCGGATTTGTTAAACAAGAAAAATAAATTTGCAATAATTGGCGCTTCAAATTCTGAGCAAAAATTCGGCTACAAGATTTACAAGCAAATGCGGGGACTAGGCTTCACTGTTTATCCTATAAATCCTAGGGAAGAATTGATCCAGGGAGATAAAGCATATGAAAATTTGCTTCAACTTCCTGAAAAAGTAGACATCCTAAATTTCGTAGTTCCGCCAAAGGTAAGTGCTAGTGTGACAAAAACCGCGCTAGAATTAGGGTACAAAATTTTCTGGTATCAGCCAGGGAGTTATGACAAAGAGGTGTTGGAGCTGCACAAGGGGGAAGACACACAAGTCATATCAGATAAATGCCTGCTTATAGAATCAGGAAAGCTTCTTTAAGGGGTAGATTATTCCAAATATTTCGTGACAACATTCACAAAGTCATCTGGCTCTGTCTCAGACTTGAGCATGTATCCATCAGCTCCAAGTTCCATTGCTTTGTCAATTGCGATATCTCCTCCGATATTTGAAAGCATGACTACTTTTGGAGCGCCATATTTTTCAGGATTGCTCTTGATTTGATTGAGAGTCTCAATCCCGTCCATCTTCGGCATGATGATATCAAGAAGCACAAGAGAGTATTTCTCTTTGGCTAGAGCTTCTAGCGCCTCAGCACCATCCGCAACGCCAAGCGCAGTCAAACCCTCGCCTTTCAAAATATCAAGATAAATCTCTCTTGCATCAGCTTCGTCCTCAACAAGAAGAATTTTCTTATCAGATAAGTCTGCTGTATCAGTTGGCATAATTATTGAAGTTAATATGTTTGTATATTAAGTATATTTATTCTGAAAGTCAAGTTTTACAAAGCAAATTCCGAGCCCCAGATTAGTAAATATCCTACCCAGTATAGTCCAAGCATGATAACCATTGTTATGGCTTGAAAGCTTTTTCTAGCAAAGGAAACCAGATTAAAAGTGGCCATTGATGTGAATATCCCTATGCTTTTGAAAATTAGAGAAAGAATGCTAAATGCTGAGTAGAAATATAGCGCAACAAGCACAGCCTTTCTTGTGTCTTGAAAATAAATGTATGCAACAACAAAAACAAGAACAGGGGAGAGAAGGATCTTTAAAAGAAGTCCTATCATGGCAGTTTTTGTAATAAGTTACTAGTATATGATGGAGGTTTTTGAAGGAAGTGTCAAGGTTGGAAATTGCCGGACTTGGATTCGAACCAAGATCGAGCGCTTCAGAGGCGCTTGTCCTACCGTTAGACGATCCGGCAATTACATATGATGCTAATTATCAATTTGGCGGGATAATTATATCAGAAAGTGCTACTGCGTGAAGAATCCTTCCTTACTTTGAATCGCATTGATCAATTCTTCAAATTTATTTTTTATCACCCAGTCTAGCTTGGTTGTAGCCTCTACCCCAATCTTGTCTGCTATGTTTTTGGCATAATTAGGATCGCCCGGTGCATATTTGCTAAAAACATAAGAGAGGCTGCAGCCGGCAGAGGTTGCACATTGAGAGTAAGCAGTGTGGGTGCCGGCATTAATGGCTTTCATGTATGCCTTAAGAGCAGACCTGCCGGCAGAATAGGTACTAAAAATCATATATGTACCACCACGAGAATCAAATCTCTCACCACAAGGTCCTGGACCACTATGAGCTACGATATAGTCTATTCGCGCACTAGAATAACGGATGTTTCCAGGATTGTTGTTCTGGCAAGCCCACCCAAGATATCCTGTTGTTGCTCCGGCTTCTGCCCTACATGCTCCTCCATTAGCCATATTGCAAGGTACACAACTCAGCGTACTCACAGGGCATCCAGAAGGGTTTGGCGGAGGAGGGGGTGGTGTCGGTTTAGGTTTTGACGTAGGTATATTCGAGGCAGTTATTACAGGCGTGGATTTAGTAATTTCTTCAATTTCTTTAGCAAGGCCTGCGATTTCAGTTTGGGAATTTTGTTGTTGTGAATCTTCTTCTATAGGGCCCTGGTTATCTATATTGATGTTTAGAACTTGAGGAGTATTTTCATTCATATCCTCTTGCTCGTTTTCTGTAGAACCTGGATTTCTATTACTCAATTGTCCACTTTTCCCAATAGCAAAAATACCCAAAACAGATAGGATAGAAAGAATGAGCAAGGTGTAGAAAGATTTTCGAATAAGTTGAGCTTTTTTCAGTTGGGCTTTCACGGTTTTTCAGTTCAAAGTTAACACTATTTTAGTGTATTGAGGAAGAAAGCGCCAGGTTTATTCGGGTCCCCATTTACCACTTAGTTCGTAGTTCTGTGAAAAGCTTTTTACAACTTCATCTGCTTCTTCTAAAAAGATTTCTTTATCCCCTGATTTGTATGTTGCATTAATTGACATTATTGCGGGAAGAGTGCCGTTTCTCCCATCTGGCCAAGGGAAAATTGTTTTTAAATGGAAGTCTACATCATCAATAAATCCACATAAATTATAGTCAGGGCTAGGGGTCTCTGATTTTGTATACTCTTCGAGATATTCAGTAAATGTTGATTCTCCAGGGAAGTAGTTGTCATCTGAATACTTGTAAGTGTTTTGATCATGATCCGATAAGTATCTCCCAATATGTTTCTCTTTTGAAACTTGTACAGGGTCTTTTTTTAAAGCGCAGGCCGGAGGTCCCTCCCCAAACCCTCCTTGGGCAACTGCATTGAATCTTAGTTCATCACCATCTTTATTTGTCAATTCTACTGTTAAGGAGCTGTTTTTATATTCTGATGAAAAGCTCGAATTGTCGGAATAATTTTCCGTTAGTGACCAATATTCCTTGTCATAATCAAACTCCAGTTCAGGGAAGTATTTGTTTGGGTAAGTCCCCTCAGTATCAATTACTAAGGCTTTGAATAAATTGTCGCATTCTGATATGAACTCTTTGTCTTTTACACTGCATGTTAGGTGTAATATATCATTTCCGATAGTGATACCTTCTCGACTACAAGCAGCACCACCTAATTTATCATAATTTTTACAATTATCAGGATTGGATTGATCTATTATTTCATAAAAATCTGTATAGAAGTATTCAATTTTTGTTGTGAGGTCATCATCAGAGGCAATACGGAAAATAGTTTTATTAAATAAATTAGGAAGTTCTGTGACTTCAGGAATTTCGGTGTGTATTCCTCCGGAGCTGTCTATTTGGGTAAATATTTCAAGTGTGAAGTTGTTTCCGGAAATTTGTAGTGACTCAGGGGAGTTTTGCTGACTAGTGTATTCCTCCTTTTTCGGATATGCAATCTTGAAAATAGTAATTGTTGAACCATTTGGTAGTATTTGATCAACTTCTTCTGTGTCGTACTCGAGTGCTGATACTATTTCAGATTCTTGCGCGTGAGGGTTTGTATCAACAGTGTCTTGTTCGTTGTTAGAGTTATTGAGTAGTAGATAGACAGCGGTAGCGGTCAATAATATAATCAAGGCTATTATAATGTATTTGATCATTTTCATAATACCCCTTAGTTTACAGTTACATCAAAATTCTTCATTATTTCATTACAGGTGCTTATGCTGTCTTGGGTTGGACCTTCTATTGTACAAGTGGCGATGAACCACTCATTTCCAATTTCTACAACCGTATTTGCACAATTTTTTACAGGTTTCCCAAGTACATTCTCACCATAGGATGTGCAAATTTCTGAATTGGAATAATAATTGCTTGTATATCGAATTCTCTTTGCATCCTCATCTGTATAGATTAGTGCATGGATATCTCCTTTATGATTCTTATTTTGAAACTTCTGAACATCTTCTATACTATCTGCCTCAATCATTTCTCCTTCTATAGTAGGCAAAAAATGAAAACTAATATCGCCAGAGCGAATGATAAGTTGTTCTTCTTCTAAAAATTTTGACCCTGTGGGTACTAGTAAGTTGAATGTGTAAGTCTTGGGAGACTCCTCACCAAAGTAGTCTATGGTTTTTGTGATAGTTATTTCTTCGTTGGTTTCGATACTGTTGATTATGCTCTCTAATATTCTTTTTAATTTAGACTTATCTCTATGAATATCTTGCGGGATCTCTGTGAATATTTGGATGTTATTAATTGGTTGATCGTCATTGGATATGTATTCAGCATAAATATCGTGCCAACCTTCGTTATTGCTATCGGCAGTAATTGATATACTAAATTCCTTTTTAGATTTTGTTTGAAACGTATATTCTTCCTCAAGGTACAGACCATCGCCACCTCCGCCTCTTCCACAAATATCCATAATTGCTATAGTAAGGTAAATTTTTTCGAATTTAATTACTTCAGCTGGATGGTCTTTTGCACTACATTCCTCAAGTACTAAAACTTCGGGTTGTCCGATTGCGTTTGGATCAAAGTCAAATCTGAAATCATAAATTTCGCTACTATAAGGTTCAATTGTAGAGGTTATTTCATTGTTACTATTGCCTTCGGCGATAGATCCCCCTTCTGTATTACTCACTTGCCCATTAGACAATTTGTTCGAAGTGCTATTGACAAGGAGAAGTACTACCATCAGGGTAGCTAGACCTGATAGAAGCAGAATTAGTATAAGAATATATTTTATTTTCTTAGTTAAATTCATTATTTTACGTCCTTAACTATAAGTGTCATCATCACTTCATCGCATTCTTCAATTGTTAGACTAGAACTGCATTCAATATTTAAGCCGTCGTAGGTTGGTGTGCCGCATGGTGGATGAATCTCAACTGGGGCGTGTGGACACTCCCCAGTAGTGATCATTTCATCAACATAAGCTATTGTTCCGTCTGCGAATTCAACTCTATAAAAAGTCTGCTCGGTTTCTGTATTTACTAACTCCATCTGGGATTTGTATTGTATTGGTAAAGCCATATGTGCAATGGTCGTAAGCAATTCTCCATTATCTAAAGTGACCTTAGCCGAAGGCTGGCCACCCCATATAGTATTGGTTAATTCGTATTTTTCGTCAAGTTTGAAGCTAAGAATGACAGTATAGTCCGGGTCCTGTTTCCAGAATTTGATGCCAATGGATTTGCTGACCTTTTGAAGGGTGGTCTTTTCTTTACTGACAGTTACTTTCATATTTTCAACTATAGAATTGCATACTTTTAAAGCTGTTTCCATGTCCACTTTTGCCGAGCACGACATCTCAAATAGGCCTTTATCTAATCCTACAACGTATATAGCGCAATCATAATTTGTTTGATTATTATACTCAGCAATTTCTGCACAATTTGGATCGTCTTTCAAGTAGGTTCCAGCATATGTTACTTGCTTGTATTCAGAGGGTTGAGTCGGGTCAATTAGAGCGTATATTGTACTATTAGTATCATACTTATTTGAGATTTCATAAGCTTTAGTATTTTTGTCTTCAGGCGACTGTGTCCCCTCAAATGTGGGTTTAAAATCGAAAGTAAAGTCTTCTCCCTGAATAGAGTTTTCTTCTTGCTGTATACCCCTTTCGATTGTTGATCCTTCTTGTACTTGGAAGACGTAATCATAAGTAAAGAGGGAATCTCCACTAAATGATTCGGCAGTTTCCTGGAAGGTGAGGGTTATGGATTTAGAAATTTTTTCGACGGATTCCTGTGTGTTGGTATTTGTATCAAGTGAGCTTTCTTTCTTGTTTAGACTACCCAACAGTATATAGCCCATAATAATAGCTAGAAATACTATAGCAAAGGCTAAAATGAGATATTTCTTTATATTGTGATTGGAATTATTGCTCGGCATCTTCAATAATCAAACTTTTCATAACTTTATCACAACCAGGAATTGCTTCTTCTGAGCTGCACTCTATAGTCATATATTCATAATTTGGTTCTCCGCAAGGTGGATAAACTTTCACTGGCATATCTGGACAATCCCCCTTTTCGATAATATTGTCTACATAACCAATCCTTCCGTCTTCAAAAGTCACACGATAGAATGTCTCCCCAGTAATTGAGTGGATCAAGCTCTGGTAGTCTTTGTAACCTTGTGTTGTGGCAGCATGTGTGATTGTTCCAACTAGTCGCCCACTTTCGAAAGAAACTTCCGCACTGTCCTGTCCTTGCCAGCGTGTATTACTGGCTTCATATCCTGACTCTAGTTGAAAATGAAAGATGCTCGTAAAGTCAGGATCTCGATCGAAGAACTTTATTCCAATAGATACTTCCCTTCTTGTAGTTGTCTTTGGTTCGGGAGTGTCTTCAATTAGTTCGTTGGTTGTCTGTTGATCTTTTGTGTTGGCTTGTGTTGCTCTGTCTATCGTTAGTTTCTTTGTTTGTGTTAGTTAACAGTAAATAGACTATTATGCCTGTAAAAAGAGTAACTAGTAGAAATGCGATAATGACCAGTTTCTTCATGTTGATTATTTTAATAGTTAATTTTTGAATTTGAATCAATTTGAATTTTTCCTTCAGGCTTAACTGTTAAAGCTTTGTTCTAAAAATCGAAATCTAAAGAACCATGGAAATTCCGAGGCCTTTCATTCTCAAATCCATCTTCTAAATTACAGTAACCGAGGCCAATATTTTTTTTACAACCTCTCGATTTTCCCCACTCTTATCCCATATTGATAACCATCCTTGGCCTTCTCCTACGAAGGCTGGTTTTGCTAATGCCATATACGATATCTCCTTACTATTATCTATCAATCTCCAAAGTTCGTATTCTATCGCCCCCTGAGTTTCCGCTTTAATTAGCTCATTGTCGCTAATATAACCCGCTTCCACCTTCTCTAATTCATAGCTGAATTCATATGAACCGAAATTAGTTGCAACTTGTTGAATAATAAGTTCATATGGATAATCATCTATACCAGTAAAATTAACTTCCATTACGGAACCTTTTTGCTTCAAGATAAGGTCAGCACCCCCAGGTTCTCCTAAATGCAACTCGTCCTCCCAGTCGGATGGATATTTAATTAAGAACTCTGGGTTTATTGTAGGTATAAAATCATACCTTAAGCTTGTCCATTCCATCGTCTCTGGCTCAATATTCTCATCTAGAGGATTTCTGTTGTTGACCTGTTCAGAATCTGTCATGTTTACAACCACCTTGGTTTGCTTATCTGTCTTTAGATCTTTCTGTTCTTCGTTATTTATTAGCAGATAGACTACTATACCTAGAGTCGATATGATTCCTATGACCATAACCAACAGGGGTATATACAGCTTTTTACCTTTCATGTAAATAATTTAAAAACTAAAAAATCTTACCATTTGGCTCGACAAGAATCTTCCCATTTGGTTCCACTTCTATTTTACGATTTACAAGGTCAATATTCAAACTACCTGTATTCTTCACTGTGAGTACTCCACTATTTGTCACAATTAGATTTGCTGGGACTGTATATGCTTGATTAATTTTGCAACTCTGACTTATAATCCAGTCTCCGCTTGGTGGTGGTGTACACGAGCTACTTCCACTTTCAAAAACAATAAAGTTTGCCCCAGTCTCATTCAACAGATTACTTCTAGTGTTGTAATTCCCATCTCCGTAATTCCAATTGTATTCAGATATGTTGAATGTGCCATTTGCATTTACACTCTCTACGTATGCCACATGGCCATAATTGCCAGAGTCCCCTGCTCCTATTTCCCAAACGACAATAGAGCCTGCTACGGGGCTACTATTAACAGTAAACCCAATAGTGGTAGCATTGTTGTCCCAGTTATTGGCATCTCCGAATCGACCAGCCGTTCCATTCGGCCCTGTCATAGTGTTGTGGAAGTTTCCAATGATTTCATCAGCTTTGTATGCAGCATAAGAAGTACAGTACCTAGTAAAGAAATTCCATTGATCAACCTCCCCCTTTGTTGAATCCTGATAGGGATAGTCTGTTGGATCATCATTTGCACTTACATAACCTGACCCCACGCTAACGATCATTGCTACTAAGATCGCTGCAAAGGATAATAATCTTTTCATAATTATCGTTATAAAATTTTAATTTTCTCGAATTTAACTACTAAGTTGTCAGAGTTTTCATTCTCCAGCTCGAATTCATAGTATAGATTTCCCTTCTTCGAATGCGCCTTAATATTGATTTCCCCTGATCCATCCTTCGTTTTTTCAATTTTATCAATCTCTACATCTGGATAATCCTTCTGTAATTTCTGCTTAATCTTTGCTGACAATAAGTTTTTTGCTTCCTTTTTCTGGATCTTACCTGTAAGTAAATTTAATTCCATACCTTTTTCTGCGTCCTGATCAATATCCAAATAATTATCAAGGTACGCAAATTCAAAAGCATCCTTTAGAATCGTTTCGTCCTGAATTAAAGGGTATCTCTGATTTGCCGAACTTATAATTTCATAAGTGACCTTCTCCTCCTTACTGATTTTGTACCCGATCAAACCAACATCAAGGTTGCTACAACTATATTCATCTTCGCAGTTAATCAGTGGATCAAAATAGAGAATAAAGTCATCCTCCATCCAATTCAACCACCTATTAAGTGTATTAAATTCATATACTTTTTCTCCTGTCTTAAGATCATATATATTCCCGTCAAGCCCTCCATAATACTGAGCTGCTTCCTGTACATAAATGTATTGATCCTTCGGTGACCAACTTAATGGGGTGAAATCTCCATCAATATCAATTTTAATCTCATTATCTAGTGCTCCTGCCTTAAGATCAAAAATGTATATAACTGGTTCTGGGTTCCAAGACTCAGGGCTCCTTTCGATATAGGCATAAAACTTCTCATCGTTAGACATGACCCCTTCTTTTTGCATTACTTTTTGCGATTCCTCTGGGTAGTCATCTATCTGTACACCGGCTACTCTACTATTCTTGGCGATCAGGAAAGAAGATAAGATAGAGAGAAGTAGGATCAGAACCAAGCTGAACTTTTTCATATCAAAATAGGTAAAAAGTAATATGTCACACTAATAACACTTCCCAATACACACATTCCCATCTGCACTTGCTTTGAATACTATCCGATCGACTCTGCTATCTCCGTCGCTGCTTGTTCTTACTGCGAATGCATCTTGTGGGTCATTTCCTAGAACGTCGATCAAGACATGGCCGTCGTTTCTGCCGATAATTCTTGTTGCCGATGAAGTGTATCCTGGATTCAATGGCCAGGTACTTGCTTTCCCATCAATAACCGCATAGTAATTATTTGCTCCAAGCTTTAATCTTCCTCCAGCGCCAACCAAAAACACATCGTTTGGCGATTCTAAGGACATCAGATTTCTAAATCCTGAATTTGAGGTAAGTCGAATAAGACTATCACCAAGGCCAGTTCCTCCTACATTCCCTCCTGCAAATTCTGCTTTGATCATGTTTGCATTTGATGCATTGGTCTGCTTTACTTGAAATCCATTTACCGAAGTTTCCTGCTGAATGTATACAGAAGAGGTTGGAGTAGAAGTGTTGACCCCAACTTTTCCAGCGTCATAATAAATATCATCTCCACTATTCTGCCAGTCTGTTACTTGCGCTTCCACTTCTTGAAATAAATCGCTTGTATAGGAGGCGAGGGCAATAAGAGCTACTACGGACAGTATTACGGGCAGTGTATAGAGAAATTTTCTCATGCTGTTTTGCGTTAACAAATAAAATTGCGCCACTTTTTGACTGCATACTTTTTAACACAAAAGTTTTCCTCTCCGCATTGTATTGCAACGCAAATTTGCGAAGTTTTCGGGTAGTATTTGGTATGGGTGTGGAAATGCAAGTGGGGCCTAGATAGAATAGGTCTTACTCAAAAACCTGGTCTACATACTTCTCCTTTTGGCCTGTGAATTTTGGTATGTAGATAGCGAATGTGGAGCCTTTGCCAAGTTCGCTCTTGACTACGATTCTGCCGTTCATGAGTTTGGCTAGGTTGAAAGAGACATAGAGTCCAAGTCCTGTGCCTCCAGGGCGGACAACATTGTTCTTTGAGCCATTTTTATTATTTAGGTACTGCTTTGCTCTGTAGAATTTTTTCCCTAGATGTCTGATATCTTCTGGATGGATTCCCATGCCCGTGTCTGTAATTGAGATTGCTGTGTAGTCATCGCTTGTTTCTTTTATTGTGATTTCTACATGGCCTTTTGGAGTGTATTTGATAGCGTTGCTGAGTAAATTATCCATGATTTCTTGAATCCTTGTCCTATCAGCATAACCCCAGAATTCCTCTTTTGGTTTATCATACTTAACTTCGATGGCTCTATCTTTTGCAAAGTTTTTGTGTGCCTCCATGCCGTCATAT
>Ga0114923_10003548_pt1 | contig 10526 bp, 7 predicted proteins | sample SumtaG_FD_89578 | JGI IMG/M metagenome (GOLD analysis project Ga0114923, IMG submission 89578) | Deep subsurface microbial communities from Indian Ocean to uncover new lineages of life (NeLLi) - Sumatra_00157 metaG | ecosystem: Environmental > Aquatic > Marine > Oceanic > Sediment | place: near...
ACTAATGGCGATGCTTTATGGAAATCGTTACCTAATCAACCTGATAAGTTTATACCTGTTAATATGAATATAGCAGTTAAGGATGATGGTGAAAATGTAATTAAAACGATAACTGGTAATGGCGTTGTGTTTGAATTTAAAGAGAAAACTATGCGTGTTATTAATGTTTCTCAAGAAATTGAAACTATTGACTTAACAGTTCAGGCGAATGGTGGTATTGTTAGTGCGGATAAAGCAATAGATACTCCTTTTGGACCAGTATGGATAAATCGTTATGGTATGTTCTCGATCAATGAGAATGGTTTAGCTAGGTTGTTTGAGCGTCAAAGTATAGATAAAACTAAAAGACCTACCATTGATCCGACTTATTGGGCTACTGTATATGATAATGGTGATTGTACTTTACAATATGATCCGTATAAACGACAAATTTTAATTTCTAATTATGGTGTTTTTGGTTCAACAACTAATCCGGGTATTATATTTGACATGGTATCAAAATCATGGACAAAGTTATATAATAGACTTGCTCAAGTTTATAGTAATATGGTTCTTGACAGTAAAGGTAATATTGTTTTTGCTGAACGACCAGCTTCGGATGCTACTCGTGTAGACCTTGCTGTATTTGATTTTGATGAAGCAAGTTCAGATAAGATAAGAATTGAAACTCCTGAAACACATTTTAAGCATGGTTCAGGTACATATAAATATGTCTATGGAGTACTTATAAAATATAAACATTCTCATGCAACCACTTTAACTAACAATGTAGAAATGAAAATAGATGGCGATGCTACAACCTATCGTTTGGTGGGTACCATGCCGCAGTCTGCTTCAGCTTGGGCTTGGGCTAGTTACGTTATGCCTAGTTCGGCAGTATTTCATAAGTGTGATACAGCTAGGTTAGATATAGGTGGTTATAATTATTCTGCGGGTGAAGTAGATATAGATACTAAACTTAGAGTAGCAAAAATAATATATTATAAAAGACATTTACCACATTATAGGATTGTGTAATGGTACTAAATCCAAGAGCAGAAAAGAGATTTAATTTTGATTATTATTTAAATCAAGCTGTAAGAACTGATTCAAATATTAAAGCTAAAAGTTTTGAGGCTTCTCGTTACATAGGTTTAGATGAGGAAATCGGTTCTCATCATTTCAATGCTAATTTTTATAGTGGTGGTGGTTGGAAGTTGTGGCAAAATCAACATAAGAAATATAACTTAATGATTGATAATCTATGGGTACGTGGAACGACAACTTTCTATGAATTGGTTATTAATCAACTTCGCGCAAGTAATGGTACTGTTATTATTTCATCTTGTGGTAAAACAAAGGAAGATGGTGCTGAATTAGATGCGAGTACTTCTTATCATTTATGGTTTGATAGCGGAGATAATACTTCTGTTGATATGCAACCTTTTGCTGTTAATGATATAATTATGGCTAAAAAATTCGATATGCCTAATGATGGTGATAGTACAACCGCAGTCCTTGAAGTATACGGAACTGTTACTGCTATTAGCGTAGGCGGTGAACATAATAAGATTACTTTTGATACTGCTGGTTCTCCTAGTACTCCACTTGATAAGGGTGTATTAGAGTTTGTAAGGATAGGAAATACTTCAGATGCTAGTCGTCAAGGTTCTATAGTTTTAACTAGTGATGGAATAGATAGTGATCTTGGTGGTGGAGGCACAGGAACAGTACCTTATATAGATGTTTATGCTGGTGTTGATACAAGAGCAAAATTTATGGATAAAGACTATGTTACTGTAAGGCTTGGTAGATTAGATGAAATTACTGGTGGTGTTGATGAATTTGGTTTATATGGTAATGTTGTTCATTTAACTGGTGGTGGAAGTACTGGATTTGGCAAAACAATGGAAGGTAGTGGAGTGCCTTATTCTGGCAGTACTCCTGCAAGTGAAAATCCTGCCAATTTACCAAATGGAACATTATATTGGGATTATACAAATCAAATATTTTATTTAGTAGTTTCAAATTCTTGGACAGTAATGGCGGGTGGAATTGGTGAAAATGGTGACTTGGGAATACCCCCATCACCATCAGGCTCTGGGCTTTATGCAAGTGGTACACATTTAGGATTTTACGCTGATAGCGATTGGAGAGGATATTGGTTAAATGACGGAACAGATGCTGGTGATTTCTATTTAAAGGGAGCAAGTAATACTTGTTTATGGTGGGATTATTCTGCTGCTTCGTTATATATAGGTGGCGATTCTGTTGGCTCTGCTCACATAAAAGCTGTGGCTGCAACTGCTCAACTACAATTTTTTGATAGTAATAACCCTGCTGTAAATTGTATGAATTTAGGAAGCAATCTTATTGGTTCTCATGGTGGCATTCAGTTGCTTGATAAAGGGGTATTATATATGTCAACTACCAATGCAGATGGAATATCTAATATTCATTTAGAAAAATATAATCAATCACATTCGGGCGTTCAAGGATTGCAAACGCTTTATTTGAGTAATGATAATTCTGCTTCGGTAACTGAAAATCCTACAAATGCTTGGGTAGTTTCTAAAATTGAAGGCGAAAGGAGTAGTTCTAATGATATTTATGGAATATATGGTAATGTTAGCAACGCAGGGTCAGGAGATGCTTATGGAATAAAATTAGAAACTGTTTTTTCTTCATCGGGTAATGCCTATGGAGTTGATGTTGCTCCTTTTGGTACTGCTAATACTTATGGATTTCGAGCAATTGTTGGTGGAACTGCTGGTAATAAATGGGGTGTTTATGGGTCTACGTCTGGTGCTGGAACTGTTAATTATGGAATATATGGTATTGCTTTGGGAGCAACTACAAATTGGGCTGGATATTTTGCAGATGGAAATGTAAATATAAATAATACTTTATTTTTCGGAAGTGGGGCTGATACTAATTTATATAGACATGCTGCTGATGTATTAAAAACAGATGATGATTTTCGCTGTCAAAGTTTTGAAGCAACTGGTGGTTATTTTACTGGAGAGGTTTCATTAGATACTCAATTAAGACTTAAAGAACTCGGTTCAGCCCCAGCTCATGCTGCTGGATATGGCAAGTTGTGGGCTCAACAGTCAGATCATGGTTCATTATATACTCAACCAATGTGGACAACGGATGCTGGACATGATGACTATGTTGCAACTGTTGCTCTTAAAACAACAACAGGACATCCATCTGGATGGACAGGAAGAATGGAAATAAATACTTTTGATAATTTGATTGCTATGTATGCTGAAGGTTCTTGGCGTCAGTTGGCTTCGTGGTGATAATATGATTTCAGATATATTGTCTAATGGAATAACTCTTTGTAGGGGCTGTCATATGAAAGAGCATTTTTATTCATAACTGGAGAACATTAGCGTCATGGTAGGAGAAAAATAAAATGAAAGAAATTAATGCAAAAGCAAAAAACTTAATTGATAAACATGAAAAAGAATTAATAAAAATGACTGTCGTTTTTAATGATCTTCAAAATGATTACAATCTCTACCGCAAGGTAGGTCAAGAGAAAGAAATTGCACTTAATAAACAGAATGCAGAAATAGTTATTAAAACAAACCTTATTGAAACATATAGAGAAGATTTTAATATACCTAAATCTAAAAGTAAATTACCATCTATTAAAAGACCTACTAAAAAACATATACAAAAAAAGAGGAAATAACATGGCTACATTTCAAGACTTTTTATTTACAAAAGACCTCGTTGATTTTGATTTAAAACGTAGAAAACAAGCTGAGAAAGTTGCTGAGGGTATTGAAGATGAAGAACGAAAAAAAGCTCGTAATGCAATTATTGGTACTATTCTTGGTAGTTTAATTAATCCTGCGGCTGGTATAGCTGCGGGTATTGGTGCTCGTAGGGGCACTGATTTTTTTATGCGTAGCGAAGATGCAAGGGTTACTGCTGATAAATATACTCCTAGTGAAACTGCCGATTTGAATAAACAGTTTAGAGATATAACTGAGGGTCTTGATAGAGCTGATTTAGGTAAAGATTTAAATACAGCCTTGTCTGTGTTAATGCTTGGTGGTCTTAGTAAGAATATTGAGGATATGGGGATACTTGGCGGCTTAAAAGAAACAGCCTTTCAGCGTGGACCGCTTAGTTTGAGCAATCTTTTTAAACCTTGGAATTTTGGAGGAGGATAATATGCCTGGAATTTTAGATTTTGGAAGTTTGTTTGATGATTTTCGTGATAGATTTGGGAGTGGTGAGGATTTTGGTTTTAGTGATGATTCCGGTTTAAGTGCTGTTGATATGGCTGGTATGACTCCTGAAGAATTAGCTGAACATTTCGGTAGAGGTGTTGAAGGTTTTGATGTAGATGAGTTTATGAAACGCTTTGGACAATTCATAACTCCTTTTGATGATACAAAAGTTAATTTACTTCAAGAGGGTTTTCAGATAGGTGGTCAGGTGCTTGGTGGTCAGGTTAATAAGGCTCGCGGAGGAATTAGAAGCAATCTAGCGTTATCTGCTGGAGCTGAAGAACAACGTGGTTTTGTTTTGGCTGATTATGCAAGTCGCATGAGGAGTCTTGGAGTAGGATTAAAGCAAGATGTTTTAGGTGAGTATGAAAGATACCAAAGTCAGACTGTTGATTTCTTTAGGCAATTAGCAGAGAGAGAAGTGTTCACAGAAGATTATTGGAAAGACACAGACACAGGTGGCAATGGTCCTATTGTTGGTGGTGGAGGTGGTGGGGATGTTACGTTTGAGGATGAGGGTAAGTGTTATAACTTGCTTGGTCAGGAGATACCGTGCTAATGGCTATGGTTAATCAACAGACAGAGAATTTGCTTATTGGTCTTGCTAATAAACTATCGTCAGGAACATATCAGGATGTTTATAATGGTCTTGATATTAATTGGGATAATCCAAGAAGTATACAACAGGCAGCGAAGGCGTTTGCTACAGTTACTAAAAGTGATAGCAATCTTATTCCAACTAGAAATATTTATAAAATTGGAAAGTGTTGTAAATAGTGAGGAAATAGAATGGCTGATATAAAAATAAACTTAAATCAAGGTTATGATGATTTACTTCTTAATATTGTTGATAGAATAACAACAGGAGTATATAGAGCTAAAAGTTTTAAAATGCAAAAGGAGAATAGTGCTTTTTATAGAGGACTTGCTCGTGATAGGCAAGATCTTGACTTGCTATCAGCAATAGATAAAAATTATGACCGTAACGATCCTGCAAGTATTAGAAATGCAAAAAAACAATCAAACAAAATAAGAGGTAGTAAACAAATACAACAAATACAAAGTTTCACAGATCAAAAATATGATTCTGAGTTGATTGTTGCCGAAGATAAAGTTCGTATTTTAGAAAATGTCGCTGCAGCAGAAAAAGACTTTGCTAAAGTAAGTAGTGGCAAACTACTCCCGTCCGACAGTCCTCTTCTTGCATATATTAAAGATTTTGCAAAGGAACCCGTTGTTACTCCTTATCCTGAACTTAATGAAAAAATACAAACAACAGCAAAGGCAATGAATCAGTATTTGCAGTTGAATGAGGCTTACTTTGGACTTGACTATGATAAAGAAAAGGGAGGATTACAACTAGAAACATTTAATGGAATTGATATTACTCCACCTGAATTTGTAGAAGCATGGTCTTTAATTCAACAATCACATGATTTATATGAATTAAAAGACTATGAAGGTGCATTTGAAAAACTTACAAAAACTGCCGAAGTAGTTGCCGACGTTCATCAAAAACAAGACAAACCAAGAACGGTTAAAGTTATAAGGGAAGAACTCGAAGCCCGCAGAGAAGAAAAAGTTAAATTTGGTAGCGTTGTTGAACCAACTAAAACAGAAATAAAAACTCTTTTTGGAAAACCCACTGGTGAATATGAATATACAAATACAGAGGGAGACCCAATATCAAAAGACGCGTACAATATTCTATTAGAAAAAAGTAAATTGTCTGAGACTTTAAGAGAATCTTATGCTACTGACATTGAAAGACTTGAGATAGAATTAAAAACAATTCTTGGTGAACCACTAGAGGAAATAAAACCTAAAATAGAAGGGTTTTAGTGCCTGAACAACTTACACCTAAATTAGAATCTCTTTATGGAGCAGGGGCTCAACTGTTTGATGTTGGGAGTAGGGAGGAGTTTGCTCAAAAAATGGCAGACCCCACTAAACAAAAGACTTTTTATGATGCACTCTCACAAGATTATGATTTAGGTACTTATGAAGAATACTCTACTAAGATTAATGATGAGATTCAACCTATAGAAAATATTGTAGAACCTAAAGAAACTTCAAAAGAAAAAACTGGCACAGAAAAAGCATTCACTACTTTTATAGAAAAATCATTTTTACAACCGGGCAGTAGTTTTAAAGCAGGTGTTTATAGTGCTTCAGCAAATATTACTCAAGTACTTGGCAACCTTGCAAAAAAAGGTGAAGAATTAACAGGAATAAAAGCAGGTGGACTATTTAGTGATTTAGCAAAATATTATCGTGAAAAAGCCGAACAGAGTAAAGCAAAAGGGGTTCCTGAAGGTGAAGGTTTTATTGGAGATTTATCAAAGGCTATTTACGAAGGCTCAGGTCATTTGGCTTTAGACCTTCCTGTCATTATGTCGTTAGGACAATGGGGGCTTCCTATCTATTCAGCAATAATGGGTGGCGGGGAAGCAGCTGGAGCAGACGAAAGTATTTTAAAAGGAGTTGCAACTGGAACAGTTGAGGGTATAGCCTTACATACGGTATTAAAAGGTGCTAGATATTTACCAAGAGGTGCGGGTGAGGCTTCTGGTGGTGCTATTTTTGGAGGACTTACTTTACAGGCTGAACTACAGAAGCCCGAAGGAGATGTTGATTGGTCAAATGTCGCAGCACAATCTCTCTTAGGTATGGCATTAACAGCACAGGGAAGGAGGATACCACAAAGAGAATTTATCACAAATATTAGAAACGAATTTAGTAAAGGTAAAGAATCTTTTGCTAAGTGGGCTGAAAAAGAAGGAATCCCAAAAGAAAACGCTGAAAAATTTCATTCTGAACTAAAGACACGATTAGATAAAACGGTAACGGAGGCTGAAAAGTTTAAAGAAGAGAACCCAAAAGTCGTAAAACAGTTTGAATTAGATATTTCTAAAGACATTACCCCAAAAGAAGCAGAAACACCCGTAGAGGCGAAGCTAGCCCAACAGAAAACGATTTCTAAGCCTGTTGCAGATAAGAAGTTCTTTACTGATATTTATAAAAATGTAGAAAAACAGGTTAATATGGGTGTTGTTGTTAAGTCTGGAGAAAACTTTATAGTTGAAAAAGGCAAGATTAAAATTTCACATCCAAAAGGCGAATATGAATTTGAAATTCCTAAAGACAAGGAAGGATTAAGAGATTTAAAATCTACTCTCTTAGAGGCGTTCAGAACTCCGACAGGACTTGAAAGGGTATTGAAAAAACCAAGCAGATTTGAGGGTGATGTTAAAGAGGCGTTAGACATAATAGACAAGGTGGAAACTGTACCTGAATGGAAAAGAGAAAATGCTAAAAAACTATTAGATTCATTCGGAATTACTCATACAAAAAAAGTCTTGCGAGGTGAAGAAGTATTAAAACCCAATGAAAGAGTTATTGAATCGGAAATTACTAAACTACAAGAAACATCTGATACTTATAAAACTCAAATAGCAGAATTAGAAAAAGCTGAAACTCCCGACTTAAATAAAATTAACAGATTAAAAGAATCTCAAAAACGAGTTAATACAATACTTGAACAAGATGCTCAAATTAAAGAGGGTGTGTTAAACTTTACTCCCGAAAGTGTTAAGAAAGTTTATGAAGGAGCAGTTAAAACAGAGAGATTTAAGTTTGAAAATTTAGATAATGATTTACAGAATGTTGGCAAGGACTTAGGTATTGATAAAACTAACTTTGTTGCGAAGTTTAAACAATTTGTAGAAAACCGGAAGAAATTTACCCAAGACAATCAAAACTTTTTTAAGGAAGCGTGGGGTTCTGCCAAGAAATCATGGAAAGAAGATGGAAGTTTTTCTCTTGCTGATAGAAATAAACTAATTGCAAGGGCAAAGATGTTAGAGAAAGAAAACCCCCGAATAGGAATAGAACATAGAAAATGGAAGAAAGCTATATTTGGTGTTAATTCCCTTACAAAGATGTCCTCACAAGATATTAAGAGATATAATACTTTCTTAGAACCTGGAGATAAAAAGACTGCTTTAGATACAAAAGCAGAGTTTGCAGAGGGTATTCTTGATTTACCAACACCCGACATTACTGTTCCAAAGGCTCATGTTTTTAAAGATAGAGGATTGTTATTTGAATCGGAAAGGAAACCGCTTCACAAAAAATCAGACCCATCAAAAGAAAGACACCACAGACTATTAAGCCTTAGTGGTATGGATAGATTTGTTGGTTCTATTGGATTAAAGTATAATGTAGATATTTATAATAAATGGTATGATCTAAATGAAGCCCGCCAAAAGAGTGATTACTTATATCGAGAAGTAGGAAGTAAATTTCTTTCTGCCTCCAATGCTCTTAAAAAGGGCGAATGGGAAAAACTTTCAGAATATATTTATAACGATAAGAATGTAAAGTTAAATGCACGACAGCAGAAAGTCTATGATGAAGGGAGAGCATATTTAGACAATCCCACGGTACAGTTAAGAACAAAATTAACTCGTTTTTTAAGTTGGTATAAGAACCCTCAAGTCGTACAACTAAAAGGTGTTTCAAAAGATGTTTTATTTAAAGCTAAAGAAATATATAAGAACGAGGGACTTGACCCGCTTGTAGAATATTTAGACAAAGCTGAGGGATTTTTAAGAAAAGATTACTGGTCTGAATTTTCATCTGACTTACGACTTGATACGCCAAAAAGAATTGGTATTGGTGAAGGTGCTAAAATGGATAAAGATGGTGAGATAATTAGACCTGAGAAAAATGCTGTTAAGAATTTGAGAAGAAAAATCCGCGCAGACACCCAAGATATTTTTATGGATAAACCGCTTACTGAAATGGTGGAAACTATTAATATATCTGATTTGCCTAAAAATATAAAAGGTAAACTCATAGATGCAACAAGAGGACAATTAGGGTATGTGCCACTTAAAGGACCTGCCAAGATTGCTTCTAAGGGTATGAGTGCTATTGTTAGACCTGCATTAATGAGGGGGTGGAAATGGATAAGACAGTCCATGCAGAGGGAATTAAAGATGGCTCACGTACATCCTTTTGATATGCTGAAATTTCAAGCCCTTATTTTAAAATCATTCTTTGGAGCAAAGAGAGTTGCGGGATTCCCAATACCAAAGATAAATATGAAAACAACTACTATGACTGATTTCTCAAAAGCTCCTGAATGGAAGAAAAGATTTTTTCTTACAAATGTTTTTTCAAAAGAGACTATTGGTTCTGAAGAAGTATTGCGAGGAAAAACTCCAATCTTAGATAAATTGGGCGGGATAGGAGAAGTTACCAAAAAAGCAGAAAATGTATATATTGATCTTGATGGAGTAAACAGATGGAGTGATTTTGACCCAATAACAACACATATAGTAAAACAACTTGAAAGCGGGAAACCATTTAAAAATATTAAAGGTCGAATTTTCTGGCACGCTATTCCTCACGGATTACAAAAAAGATTGCTTCCTGAAATAGATTCCGGCAATTATAAATATGTGGCTTCAGCTATTGCTGATAATTTTATTAAACAAAAAACACAGTGGGCTTATCATCGTGCTGAAAAATCTCCTTATGAACAAGAAAACTTAGGGTATCTGGCGGGTAGGGTTACTACTTGGGGAAGGTCTATTATTCATGCAAGAGTTGATGCTATTAAAACTTTTGCATCAGGAGTTAAAAACAAAGATTCTGGAGAAGCTGCTGCTGGACTACGAGCAATAATTTTATATACTGCTATTGCAGCAGGAATTGAAAACTATATACTTACACCAGTACGAAAAAAGGTAAGCGGGTTTTGGGGACATGGTTATGACCCTGTAGTGTCTACTTTTGTTATGCCGGGAGGTCTTATGGAAGGAACATACGAATTGTTTACTGGGGCGGTTGGTGAAACTTTTAATCTTGGCAATGCTTGGCAAAAACATTTAACCGGAGAAATAAGCGATAAGGAATTTGTTAAAAGATCGAAAAGGGCTGCTTCTGTAATAGCAAATTCAGCAGAACAAATTCCACGATCAGCAGTTCTTGGCTATCAGGTTTTAATTAATATCGCCAATGCCACTCTTGGAAAAGATGATATAAAACCAATGAAAGTTATGGCTCAAAAATTACTCAATCTTTACAACAAGCAAAACCCTCAAAAAGTTTATAAAGCAGAGGATGTTCAACGTGATGCTTTAGAGAAATTAGGAACTGTATTCTTGGACTGGGAACAAGAAAAGAAAAAGTTCTCCACTAAGGTTAAGACTTATTAGCTTTCACTGAGCGATCTTATATCAACTAAAAGCGGGTCTTGAACTACCTTTAACATACCTACGTTAG
>Ga0114923_10003549_pt1 | contig 10525 bp, 8 predicted proteins | sample SumtaG_FD_89578 | JGI IMG/M metagenome (GOLD analysis project Ga0114923, IMG submission 89578) | Deep subsurface microbial communities from Indian Ocean to uncover new lineages of life (NeLLi) - Sumatra_00157 metaG | ecosystem: Environmental > Aquatic > Marine > Oceanic > Sediment | place: near...
AAAACTTTTTGAATTAGAAGTGCCGGAAATTTCTTCAGACCAGGTTCAAATAAAATCAATCGCCAGAGAAGCCGGTTCCCGTTCAAAAATTGCCGTTGTCACCAATCAAGAAGGAATAGATCCTATTGGCGCTATGGTTGGTCAGAAAGGGACCAGAGTTATGGCTGTTATTAATGAATTAGGTGGAGAAAAAATTGACATTATTGAATATTCTTCAGAATCTGAAAAATATATCGCCAATGCCTTATCTCCCGCTAAAGTTTTAGAAGTAAAAATTCTTCCCAAAAATAAGGCTCAAGTTATTGTTCCTGATGATCAATTATCTTTAGCTATTGGTAAAGATGGTCAGAACGTGAGGTTGGCAGCAAAGCTAACAGGTTGGAAAATAGATGTTAGAGGCCAAGAGGCTCTGGAAGAAAAAAAGGAAGAAGTTGTGGAAAAACCCAAAACCAAAAACAAAAAAGCCAAAGATAAAACCAAAAGCTAAATTAGTTTTAAGTTTTGGGTTGTAGGTTTGAGTTTTAATTTTCAAGCTCTAAATTAAATCTATGCTTTTTATTCCTATCATTGTTTCTATTTTCTCTTTAGTTTTTGCCTTTTTTTTGGCAAAAGAAGTAAATCGGGCTCCTTCAGGAACAGGTAAGATGGTTGAGATTTCTTTAGCTATTAAAGAGGGAGCTTTAGCTTTTCTAAAAAGACAATATAAGGCCATTGGCTTGGTAACTATTTTTCTATTTCTAATTCTTTTGGTTCTCTTTGGAGTAAAGATTGCTTTTGGTTTTTTAATTGGAGCGGCAGCTTCCGCCACTTCTGGTTTTATTGGGATGATGGTTTCGACTCAGGCCAATGTTAGAGTGGCCGAGGCTGCTAAAAAAGGGTTAAAACCTGCCTTTGATCTTTCTTTTAAAGGAGGGGCAGTAACCGGGTTTTTAGTAGTCGGTCTTGCTTTACTTTCAGTTTCTGGTTTCTATCTTTTAACCCAAGATTTAAAAGCTTTGATTGCTTTAGGATTTGGAGGGAGTTTAATTTCTATTTTCGCCAGATTGGGAGGAGGAATTTATACCAAAGCTGCTGATGTTGGAGCTGATTTGGTTGGCAAAGTAGAAAAAGGCATCCCTGAAGATGATCCCAGGAATCCAGCAGTAATTGCTGACCTGGTTGGAGATAATGTTGGAGATTGCGCCGGTATGGCTGCTGATCTTTTTGAAACCTATGTGGTCACAATAGTGGCAGTGATGGTTTTGGGTGGATTATTGTTTCCTCATTTACCCGGAGCTGTCTTTTTACCTTTAATTTTGGGTTCAATTGCTATTTTAGCTTCAATTATTTCAACTTTCTTTGTAAGGCTTCCTACTCTCAAAGCCGAAAGCAGAGCCGAGGAGGTAGGTATCATATCAACTCTTTATAAAGGTCTTATTGGAGCGGGAGTTTTATCAGCTATTGGATTTCTGCCGGTAATTTTTCAATTTAGTCAGGATCTTAAAATAGCACCTCTTAATCTTTATCTGTCGGCTCTGGTTGGTCTTTTGATTGCCGGCGGCATGTTTTTAATTACCAATTTTTTTACTTCAAAAAAGTACAGTCCGGTTCAATCTATTGCCAAATCTTCTCAATCCGGTCACGGTACCAACATAATTTCCGGCTTATCTGTTGGAATGAAATCAACTATTTTTCCGGTCATTTTGATTTCAGCAGGAATTTTAATAAGTTTTTGGTTGGGAGGTATGTATGCAATAGCTATTTCTGTTGTGGCAATGCTTTCTTTAACCGGACTGATTATTGCTTTGGATTCTTACGGTCCGATTACTGATAACGCTGCCGGAATTTCAGAAATGGCCGGTCTTCCTGAAGAGAATCGAAAAATTACCGATGTTTTAGATTCGGTAGGCAATACGACAAAAGCGGTAACAAAGGGTTATGCTATAGCTTCGGCTGGTTTGGCAGCTTTGGTTTTATTCTCCGCCTATACTCAAGAATTGCTGGATTTGGGGAAAAACATTCAATTTAGCTTGGAAGATCCAAGAGTTTTAATAGGTCTTTTTTCCGGAGGAATTTTGACATATTATTTTGTTGCCTTATCTATGACAGCTGTAGGAAAAGCAGCTGGGAAGGTGGTTGAGGAAGTAAGAAGACAGTTTAAAGAAATAAAGGGGTTAATGGAGGGAAAATCAAAACCAGATTATTCAAAATGTGTTGATATTGTTACCAAAGCCGCCTTAAAGGAGATGGTAATCCCCGCTCTCTTACCCATTGCCTTTCCAATTTTAATTGGTTCTCTTTTGGGCCTGGAGGCTTTAGGAGGGCTTTTAATCGGTTCAATTATTGTCGGAATTTTCTTAGCCATTCAAATGACTTCTGGAGGAGCGGCCTGGGACAATGCCAAAAAATATATAGAGGAAGGGAATTTAGGAGGTAAGGGTTCCTTTGCCCATCAGGCAGCGATTACCGGAGACACGGTAGGCGATCCTTACAAAGATACGGCGGGACCGGCCATAAACCCGATGATAAAAGTTTTGAATATCGTTGCTTTACTTATTATTAGTTTTTTAGTATAAATTATCTATGAATCTTATACCTACCGTAATTGAAAAATCTCAATTTGGAGAAAGGGCTTATGATATTTATTCTCGATTATTAAAAGACAGGATTATTTTTTTAGCCGGCCCAATTACAGATATAGTGGCAAATTCAATTATTGCCCAGATGCTTTTTTTATCTTCAAAAGACCCAAATAAGGACATCCAGCTCTATATTAATACTCCTGGAGGTTCGGTAACCGCCGGTTTAGCAATCTATGACACAATGCTCTATGTCAAACCGAATATTTCTACTGTTTGTATTGGATTAGCAGCTTCAATGGGAGCAATTTTACTGGCGGCTGGAGCTAAAGGGAAGCGTTTTGCTTTACCCAATTCTCAAATTTTATTACACCAGGTGGCTGGCGGGGTAACTGGAGAGGCAGTCGAGATTGAAATTACAGCAAAACAAATTGTTAAAATCAAAGAAAAATTAAATAATATCTTAGCCGAACATACCGGTCAAATTCTTGAAAAAATCGAGAGAGACACCGACCGAGATTTTTATTTATCGGCTGATGAATCCAAAGAATACGGATTAGTTGACGAGGTGATTAAACCGAAAAAGTAAAACAAAGTTTAGAATTTTAAAATTAACCCCGCGCTAAAGGCGGGTTTTTTTTGACATTTTTAAATTGTTATGCTAAGTTATATTTAGTATTTAATTTAATTTTGGACTTTGGAATTATTTATCTATTTTTCCAATTGATGGAATTATGCTAAATAGCCAATTTATCAACTTAAAACATGAATCAATTTATCCTACTAATGGTGGGTGTATTTATCCTTTCTATAGGGTCTATTTTGGGTTACTATGCCCGTCAATCTATTGCCAAAAAACAAGCCGGTACCTTAGAAGCCAGACTTCAGAAGAAATCTTTAAAAGCCAAACAAAATTCTGAAGAAATTTTATCTGAGGCCAAACAAAAGGCAGAAAAAATTATAGAAGCAGTAAGAAAAGAGATAGAGAACAGGCGTTATGAGTTGTTTAAGACTGAAAAGCTGCTTTTTAAAAGAGAAAATGTTTTAGATAATAAACTTTCTAGTTTTGAGACAAGGCAGAGAGAATTTCAGGAAAAAGTAGAAAAACTCAGAGCGATAAAAGAAAGTTTAGAAAATTTAAAACAAGAAGCCTTGGAAAATTTAGAAAGGATTTCTAAGCTTCCCCGAGAAGAAGCAAAAAAGGAATTACTTCAAAATTTAGAGAAAGAATATCAGGGTGAAATTTTAGAGAAGGTGAAAAAGTTGGAAAGAGAAGGCTGGGAAAGATTTGAAGAAAAAGCTAAAAAATTGTTAGCCATTGCCATCCAAAAATGCGGCTTAAGCCAAGCTCAAGAAATAACTACCACCTCTTTAACTTTACCCTCAGAAGATATTAAGGGAAGAATTATTGGAAAAGAGGGAAGGAATATCAGGACTTTAGAAAAATTAACCGGAGTGGAAATAATTGTAGATGAAACTCCGGAAGCAGTGGTTATTTCGGGTTTTGACCCTATCCGTCGGCAGATCGCTAAAGTGGCTCTGGAAAAATTAATTCAGGACGGAAGAATCCAACCAGCCAAAATTGAGGAACAGGTTAAGGTGGCAGAGGCAGAAATAGTAAAACAAATTAAAGAAGCTGGAGAGGCGGCAGTTTACGATGCCGGGATTATTGGTCTTGACCCTAAATTAATTCAATTGTTAGGAAGGTTGAGATTTAGAACAAGTTTTGGCCAGAATGTCTTGCTTCATTCGATTGAAGTGGCTCACCTATCTTCAGCTTTAGCCTCAGAGGTTGGAGCTGACTCATTGGTTTGTAAAAAAGCCGGGCTTTTCCACGACATTGGCAAGGCGGTTGATCATCAGGTGGAAGGTTCTCATGTTGATATTGGCATTAAGATTTTAGAAAAGTTTAAAGTTGAAAATGAGGTTGTTACTGCTATGAAATCACATCATGAGGAGTATCCGGCAGAAAGTACTGAAGCAGTTTTAGTTCAAACTGCTGACCAAATTTCTGGTGCCCGTCCGGGAGCAAGAAAAGATACCTTAGAAAATTATCTAAAAAGATTGGGAGAGTTAGAGGGTATTGCTTTGGAATTTTCCGGGGTGGAAAAGGCTTGGGCCTTGCAGGCTGGTAGAGAAATAAGAGTTTTTGTTAAACCGGGGGAGATTGATGATTTAGGGGCTAGGAAACTTGCTAAAGCCATTGCTGATCAAATTCAAGAAGAATTGCGATACCCGGGAGAAATTAAGGTTAACGTAATTAGAGAAACGAGGGTGATTGAATATGCGAAATAAAAAGTCCTAATGGAATTACAAAAAACGACTCGTTAGAGTCGTTTTTTGGTTGAGCGGGTAAGGGGAGTCGAACCCCTATCACGATCTTGGAAGGATCGGGTAATACCGCTATACGATACCCGCATTCGGGGTACTCGGATTCGAACCGAAACTAAATCCTCCCAAAGGACTCGTGCTGCCGTTACACTATACCCCGCCTTAGCCACATTCTAATAAAATTTCCACTTTTAGTCAATTTCTCGATATGATATACTAACCTAATGGAATCCAAGGAAATTCTTGCTCAATTTAATCTTTCTGCTCAGTGTAAAAAATATGGGTTATCTCTTTGGCAATGTCCGCAATTTCTTTTTTTAATAATGGGTATAATTATTATCGGCTCTACTTTGGCCGCCTATGCTATTGGTAATCAGTATGTTGAAGATCCCCTGGTAGTCGCTTTAATTGTTATTTTCATTACGGCAATTTTATTCATTATTTCTACAATTATTACCCGTTCTTTTGAAAGGTTAGCTGAGGCAAATAGAATGAAAACAGAATTTATCAGTGTGGTTTCTCATCAACTTCATTCTCCACTTACTAATTTAAAATGGGTTACTGAATTTCTAATATCAGGAAGAATTTTTCCTGTTTCTAAAAAACAATTGGAATACCTTGAGATATTAAAAGAAAACAGCGAAAGAATGGAAGAATTAATTTCAGACTTATTAGTAGTCTCCAGAATTGAACAGGGAAAACTTCCTTTTAAGAAGAAAAAGATTTTTTTGAAAGAGTTAATTGAAGATAAAATCAAAAAGATGAGACCCTTTGCCGAGGCTTCCAATGTTGAGATAGAATTTCAAACAAAGGGAGTTATTCCTCAAATCTTTATTGACTCTTTCCAAATAGAGTTAGTAATTGATAACCTTTTAGATAATGCTATTCGCTATATTAAAGACAAAGGAAAAGTAGAAATAAAACTTGAAAAAAATGATAAAAATTTATATTTCAAAATTAAAGATAACGGAGTCGGTGTTCCTCGAGATGATCAAAAATACATCTTCCAGAAGTTTTTTCGTTCAGAAAATGCGATGAAGCATCGAACCGATGGATCGGGCCTCGGTCTTTATATTGTAAAATCAATTATTGAAAAATCAAAAGGCAAAATAGGGTTTAAATCTGAAGAAAACAAAGGGTCGACATTTTGGTTTACTTTACCAATAATATAGCTGATTAGCTGGTAGTTTTCAGGAATTTTTATATCCAGACTAAGAAATTAACCAACTAAAAAGCTAAATTTATGAAAACAATTTTATTTATTGAAGATGAGTCTGCTCTCCAAAAAACTTTAGGAGAAGTTCTGAAACAAGAAGGGTATGAAGTACTTTCTGCTTTAGATGGAGAGATAGGTTTAAAGTTGGCGGATCCGCCAGCTGGCGGAAAAAAGCCAGATTTAATTTTACTTGATTTAATTTTGCCAAAAATTAACGGCTTTGAAATCTTAAAAAAATTAAAAGATAATGAGGAAACAAAAGAAATTCCGGTTATTGTTCTAACCAACCTTGAGGGAGTCGGAGACGTGGATAAAGCCATTGAGCTGGGGGCGAAAACTTATTTAGTTAAGGCTCAGTATAGTTTAGAAGAGGTTTTAGAAAAAATTAGAAAAACCCTTAGTGAATAAAAAAGAATATGCGAGTGGAATCACAACAATTAAAAGCTTTTTTATTGGATGCTGGACTGGTAACAAAGGACCAGTTTGAAAAAGCCCAAAAAAAAGCAGAAAAAACCAACCAGAAAATAGGCGATGTTTTAATTTCTGAAGGATTAATTTCCCAGGAAGAATTAATTAAATTAGAGGCTTATATCTTAGGAATTCCATTTGTTAATTTAGAAAAAGAAAAAATTAAAGGTGAAATTCTAAAAATTATCCCTGAACCAATTGCCCGTTCACACAACATTGTTGCTTTCAGAAAAAAAGAAAACGATTTAGAGGTAGCGATGTTGGACCCTGAAGATTTAAGGACTATAGAGTTTATTAAAAAAACTGCCAACCTAAAAATTTTACCAAGATTAACCACTCCTGAAGGCATTAAGAATGCTCTCCGTCAATATCAAAAAACTCTGGAGGCTGAATTTGGAGAAATAATAAAAAAAGAAGTGGGAGGAATAAAAACAGTCAAGGAAGGCAAGAAATTAGCCGTTGAAGAAAAAGAGGATTTAAAGAAAATAGCCGAAGAACTTCCGGTTGTTAGAATCGTAGACACTTTATTAAAACACGCTATTTTAGAACGGGCTTCTGATATTCATATCGAACCCATAGAGAAAGAAGTGATTGTCCGCTATAGAATAGATGGAATCTTACATGATGCTATGACTCTTCCTAAACCAGTCAGCTCGGGGATTGTAGCCAGAATCAAAGTCTTGTCTAATTTGAAACTTGACGAACACCGACTGCCTCAAGACGGTAGGTTTAGAATTAAAAGCGAAGATTATAAATATTCAGTTCGAGTTTCAATCTTACCAGTTTTTGATGGAGAAAAAATTGTTATGCGGCTTTTGGCAGAAACGTCCAAAGCTTTTACCTTAGAGCAACTTGGTTTAAGGGGAGAATCTTTAGAAATAATCCAAAACAATTTAAGAAAGCCGATAGGGATGATTTTGGTGACCGGTCCCACGGGCTGCGGAAAAACCACTACTCTTTATGCTATGATGGAAATTTTAAACACACCGGGAGTAAATATTTCCACAGTGGAAGATCCTGTTGAATACCGAATGCCAAGAATTAATCAAACTCAAGTTAATCCAAAAATCGGCTTAACTTTTTCTTCAGGTTTAAGGTCTTTAGTTCGTCAGGATCCGGATATCATTATGGTGGGAGAAATTAGAGATAATGAAACTGCCGGTTTAGCAATTAATGCCGCTTTAACCGGCCATTTGGTTTTATCTACCTTACATACCACTTCGGCTGCCGGAACCATTCCTCGATTAATTGATATGGAAGCTGAGCCATTTTTAATTTCTTCAACCCTAAGTGTTATTTTAGCCCAGAGATTAGCCAGACGGCTCTGTAAAGAAAAAGAAAAATACACCCTGAAGGATTCTGAAATAATGAATTTTAAAAAATACTGTGACCTAGAAAGAGTTTTGGAAATTTTAAAAGAAGAGAAATTAATAAAACCAAAACAAAACCTCAAAGACGTTGAATTTTATCGGCCCAAATCTTCCAAAGACTGTCCGGAGGGCTATAAGGGCAGAATTGGAATTTATGAGGTTTTGCCGATTACCGAAACCATTAAAGAGTTAATTGTTAAGGAAGTCGCCGCCGATAAAATTCAAGAGCAGGCCAAAAAAGAGGGAATGAGAACTATGATTGAAGACGGCTTTATTAAAGCTGCCCAGGGAATAACTTCAATTGAAGAAGTATTAAGAATAATTATAGAATAATCTTGGATTTTCACTTCGTTTAAAATAAATGTCAACTTATCACTACATTGCTAAATCCTTAAATGGTGAGGAAAAATCTGGAACATTAGAAGCAAAAGATACTCATCAATTAGCCAGAACCTTAAAAAATCAAGGTTTTATTTTAATAAAAGCCGAAATAGAAAAAGAAAAGGGAAAGAAGATGTCTTTCCTTCAATTTGGGCTTGGGGATATCCCTTTTTTGGGGGGAGTCTCCCTGGCTGAAAAATTGATGTTTACCAGGAATCTTCAAGTAATGATAGCTTCTGGTCTTCCCTTGCCCCGATCCTTAGAAATTCTATCTTCTCAAACAAAAAGTAAAAAATTTAAAAAGGCACTTTCAGGCATAGAAAAAGAAATAATCAAAGGAAAAAATTTCTCTGACACCCTAAAAGAATATCCTGATATTTTTTCTGAACTTTTTCAAAATATGATAAAAGTCGGTGAGGAAGCAGGTACCTTAGACGAAGTTTTAAAAGTCTTATCTCGGCAGATGGAAAGAGAGCATGAATTGAAGTCAAAAATAAAAGGAGCAATGATGTACCCGGCAGTTATAATTTCAGCCATGATTGGGATTGGAATTTTAATGTTGATTATGGTTATTCCTAAATTAGCTGAAACCTTTGAAGAATTAGAAATTGAACTTCCCATTACTACAAAGTTTGTAATTGGTCTTGGTACTTTTTTGGCTGAAAAATGGTTTTTAGCTATTTTAATAATTATTGGATTTATTTTTTTATTCTCGCGAATTTCAAAAACTAAAAGAGGCAAAAGCGCAATAGATTTTCTTGTCCTAAGGATTCCCATTGTTTCTTCGATCGTCAAAAAAACCAACTCTGCTTACACTGTTCGAACTTTAAGTTCTCTTATTGCTTCGGGGGTGCCCATTGTTAGGTCCTTGGAAATTGTTGCTGGAACCTTGGGAAATATTTATTTTAAAACAGCAATCTCTGAGGCGGCAGAAAAAGTCAGAAAAGGAGAAAAATTATCCGAAGCTCTTAATCCCTATCAAAACCTTTATCCCTTAATAATTCTACAGATGATAAAGGTAGGGGAAGAAACCGGAGAAACTTCAAGTATTTTAGCTAAACTGGCTGATTTTTTTGAAGAAGAAGTGGGAAACGCCACAAAAAACCTAACCTCAGTTATTGAACCGGTTTTAATGCTTATTATTGGGGCAGTGGTTGGTTTTTTTGCTATTTCAATGATTCAGCCAATGTATTCAATGCTGGGAGCGGTATAATCCCCTGTTTTTAGCGGGGTTTCTGGTAATTTTTGATTTATCAAAAATTATAATGAAAATTTCAAATCTTAAAGCTCAAAGATCCAATGGTTTTACTCTTACTGAATTATTGGTGGTGATTGGGATTTTGATTATCTTAACCAGTCTGACTGTTCCGGTTTTCCGTTTCTTTCAAAAAGAATCAGATTTAAATAACAGTGCTGAAGAAATTGTTAATATTTTAAGACTTGCTCAAAGTAAAACTTTAGCCTCAGAGGGAGCCAGTCAATACGGATTATATTTTGATAATACAACTTCTCCTCATCAGTATACTATATTTAAAGGTAACGATTATGTTTTCAGAGACACCTCTTTTGATGATATCCATAAATTACCAGAATCAGTTGAAATTTATGAAATAAGTTTGGGCGGAGGATCAGAATTATTTTTTAACCGGATTACAGGTAATGCCACTCCGGCTGGATATTTAAAGATTAGGCTAATTAACGATTATAGCAAAACAAAGAATATTTATATTGAGAGTTCTGGCTTGGTGAGTTTCTTAAATACTTCATCTCCGGTTAATGGCCGAGTCACAGACTCTCGCCATGTTCATTTTACTCTTGGTTGGAGCATTCAAAACGCTACTAATTTAAAATTTAATTTTCCAAATATTCCCCAAACAGAAATAGTTGATATGGCAGATTATTTTAATATTGGCAAAACAGAATTTAATTTGAAAAGAACCTTTGTTGTTGACGGGGTAGATCAAGAGTTTCGAATTCACACTCATCTTCTTGATGTTTCTCAAACTTTACTTTGTATTCATCGAGATCGAAATGACGGAAAAAATAACCAGGAAGTAATAATTTATATTGTAGACGGAGGAGTAGATAAAGATATTGCTCATTATTTAGCTGATGTAAACGATACAGTAAATGTAGAATTTTTTGGAGGAATAATGGAGATACAGTAAATTAAAAAACCTTATTAAATGTTAGCTTATCAA
>Ga0114923_10003550_pt1 | contig 10523 bp, 10 predicted proteins | sample SumtaG_FD_89578 | JGI IMG/M metagenome (GOLD analysis project Ga0114923, IMG submission 89578) | Deep subsurface microbial communities from Indian Ocean to uncover new lineages of life (NeLLi) - Sumatra_00157 metaG | ecosystem: Environmental > Aquatic > Marine > Oceanic > Sediment | place: near...
TGTGGCTTCTATCCCATCCATAAGCGGCATTTTAACGTCCATTAATACCAGGTCAAAGGGGTGTTTTTCAAAGATTTCCAATACTTTTAAGCCGTTTTCCGCGGCAATTACCGAGTAACCACGCTTTTCCAATAACACGGTAAACATTTCCCGGCTGTCGGGTTTATCTTCGGCCAACAGGATCAACGGCTTTTGTCTTTTGCGACCCTCCTGGAGGGAGTGAATGGTTATGAGTCCCGGTTTTGTCGAGGGTTCGCTTTGGGCTGAGCTTTCAGGTTTCTGTAAATTAATGATGACATCGAAGAGGTCCGAACGTTTCATGGGTTTTAAAAGATAAGCTGAAATCCCTGCTTCCTGCGATCGTCCCGCATCGCCGATAAACCCCATCGAGGTCAACATAATGATTTTAACCCTGTGAAATAAGGGATTCTTTTTAACCTGCCGACTTAATTCAAAACCATCCATTTCAGGCAGTTGGGCACTTAGAATAACCATATCATAGGGACTATTTTTTTTTTACCGCTGTTTCCATTTTAAGGAGTGTCTGTTTACCATCCAAAGCTTCCTGGCAAGAAAATCCCCATGAGGAGAGCATCTCACGTAAAATAACCCGGTTGGTGGCATTTCTTTCCACGATCAAAAAGCGGAGGCTTTGTTGATCCGAAGCCGCTGATTCGATTTCATATTTTTTTAATTCCCTGGGGTGGGGAACGAAAAATTGTGCGGTAAAATGAAAGGTGCAGCCTTTACCTACTTCACTATCCGCCCGGATTTTACCCCCCATCATCTCCACTAATTGTTTACTAATAGACAAACCCAGGCCGGTTCCCCCGTATTGCCTGGAGAAGGAGGAATCCACCTGGCTGAAGGCACTAAAAATGGTTTCCAGTTTTTCTTTAGGAATACCGATCCCCGTATCGGAAACCGCAAAATGGAGCCAAATATTGCGGTTCTCTTCATCTTGTTTTTCAACTTCGCATAAAAGCGACACTTCACCGGAGTCTGTAAATTTGACCGCGTTCCCCATCAGGTTGACCAGCACCTGCCTCAGCCGGCCCGGGTCTCCTATTAAATACGAGGGGACTTCCGGCTTGATATGACAGGTTAACTCGACTCCTTTTTCAGATGCTTTTAAGGCAAAGGTGTCTACGGCATATTCCACCGTACCCCAGAAATCAAATTCCATCCCGACCAGGTCCAGGTTCCCCGTTTCTATTTTGGAAAAATCCAGGATATCGTTCAGAAGATACAGTAACGAGTTGGAAGAATTTTTAACGATGCGCATGTACTTGTACTGTTCCTGGGTGAGGGATGTTTCCATGGCCAATTCCGTCATACCGATAATGGAGTTCATGGGGGTACGGATTTCATGGGACATATTGGCCAGGAATTCGCTTTTGGCACGATTCGCCACTTCTGCCGCTTCCTTGGAAACCAGGGTTTTTGACAAATTCTCTGCCATCATATTAAAGGCAGCCGCAAGTTTCCCAACTTCATCCGCTGTTTTTACCGGGACCCGGTGGGCCAGGTCACCTTTCCCGATTCGTTCCACACCGGAGACCAGGTGTTTAAGGGGCCGGGTTAAAAAATACTTAATGACCAAAGAGGCTCCTGAAACGGCCAGTATAGCTAAAACGATGATGAGAATTAAAATAAACGTTTTTACCTGGCCGGTTTTCTTGTGCAGTCCGGCTAACGATACCCCCACTCTCACCCGCCCCAGCACTTCGGTTTTCTCTTTCTTGCGTTGTTCCCGGGTAACATCCAGTCCCATTTCTTCCGTTGTAACTTGCTTTGTGATAATAGGGGCGGTGAATTCTTTTATTTCTGTCGTTTCGCTTTTTCCTTGCCCCAGCCGGGAGATAATTTCCCCATTTTTATCTTCTATTGCGGCATAAGTGAAATCTTTTTCTTTTAGTATTCCTTCCAGCAGCCGGTTTAATTCGTCTTTATTTCCCACCAGGACGCCATATTCACTGGTGTAAGCAAAGTTATTTGTGATGGCCGCGGCTCTTTCATCCAATTCCCTGGTAAGAACCCCGATTTCATGCGGGACAAGAAACAAACCCGCTGCCACAGTCGCAGTAATGACTAATATAATGGCAAAGATATTTAATTTAGCTGCAATGGTTAATTTTACTCTCATTTTTTAAAAAACCTCACTTGCTTTTTGGAGTATCTTTCCAGGAATGATAATTCCCAACCGCTGGGCAACGGTTTTATTAAAATACAACTTTACTTTTCGGGGCCTGGTGATTTCCAGGTGGGAATAATTCTCTCCTTTTAATATTTTTATCGCGATTTCACCGGACTGTCTGCCGACATCTTTGTAATCGCAGCCGATTCCTATAATCGCCCCGGCCCTGGCATACATCCGGGAAAATCCCACCACCGCCACTCGACTCTTTATACTGGAGAGAAGAATCCTTTTGAGAATTGCCGGTTTGCATACCGTACTATCCGGTATGATCCACAAAATATCGATTTGTAAATCTTTTATTCCAGGAATTTCCTTTTCGGAATGAACCGGGTAAGTCTTTAAAATATATCCCAGGTCTTTGGCCACTTGTTTCGCTTGCCGGATAAGGGCTTCATTTTCAACGGGATTGTACACCACACCGATTCGTTTAAATTTTGGCACCACCCGTTTCATCGTTTCCAGGTGGATCTTTACCGGGATGTCCACGGAAGCGCCTACAATATTTTTAGCGGTTATACTACTTGCCTCCGGGTCCATAACCAGGGAAAAAACAATAGGGATATCTTTGATTTTTTCGGCAATCGACTTTGTGGCGGATGTGCCGACGGTTAATATCAGTGCCGGTGGATGAGATTGGATCGTCCGGTTAATATGTTCTTCTCCTTGCTTACTTAGATCAAAGACCTTTAAATTGGCCGTTATATTTTTTTCTGCCAGGACTTCTTTAAATCCATCCACCGCTTGATTATAGGGCTCCTTATCGATGCTTTTTACGACAGCGATATCCACCACAGTTGATTTATCGATCCTGGTTAAGGGAGACAAAAACAGCGGGAAGCTGGCTGTAGTAAAAATAGCCAAACATGCGCAGTACTTAATTAGAAATTTCATTATTTCCCTTTGTATTTTATAACATAACGAAAAAAAATATTCAACCCCATGGCATGGGGGACCTAAAAAACAAATTTCTTTTTCCGCTTGAAAAGACCGATTGAAAGGAATATAAGCAAAGGAGTATATTGCAAAGCCATCTGGACCCAGGAATCACTCCACTCCCCGGTCAACTTAAAACGGTAAACCACCGTATAACTAAAAATCACCAGGCCGGACCACAAAATCACCCCATCCCAGCGGTTGATACATAATAAACCCACCAATAAGATCAAATACCAGGGATGAATGGTGGGATTCAACAAGATAAAAGCAACCGCCGCGTAAAAGATTTTTTTCTCAAACGAAAGGGAACTAAAAAAAATAAAAAGAAAAATAACGGTAAAAACAGAAAAAGAAATAAGATGAGCCAACGGATTACTTTTGGCTAACATAAGGATGAACGAAAATACCGGGTTGTTGAAATACCACGTGGAGGAATAATTAACAGCCGTCAAAAACATATTGACCGCCGATCCCCAATAAAAGGCATAAAAGAAAACAACGGTCAATAAAAAAGAAATCAAAAAGCTCCCGCTCTTTCGTAATTGCCTCCGGCGGCCAGGGGGGCTTTTTTGAAAAATCGCCCCCCTGGACCCCCCCAAAAACTTTTGTTTAAGTAAATTAAAAAAGAAGAGGGGAAGCAAAATAATCGGGATGAGTTTACTCAGCACGGTGCCGGCAAGGGTTATACCGGATAAGATATACCGCTGCTTGTAAAAAAAGAGAAGGGATAGGAGCATGAAAAAAACCATAACAATGTCCAGGTGACCATTCACCGCGGTTTCCATTATCACCAGGGGATTCCAGGCAAAAAACAGCAGCAGTACCGGGTTCTCCCCCCCCTCCACCAACAAAAGATAAAAAACCAGGCAAGCTCCCACCTGGAACAGGATAAATAAAAATTTCATCCCGGTTACACTCTCGCCAAATAAAAAATAAGATAAACGAAACACCAGTTGGCTTACCGGGGGGTAAATGGTTTTAATTTCCGGAAAATTGACCAGGGCGGGAAGCTCTTCCGAATGATACGCCGTAAGACGCGGGTCATCCGGGGCATACGCATAAGGGTTGATATTAAAATCCTGGAGCTTGCCGTCCCACAAGTACCGGTAAATATCATCCGACATCTCCGGCTGAGAAAACAAAAGCGTTAATTGAAAAAGAAAAGCAAAAAACAATACCAATAGGATATCTCTCTTTGAAAAGGTTTCTTTTTTGACAAGTAAGTAGACAACGATCAGCAAAACAAAAGCAGCAGAGAAGATAACCATGTATTTGATTACTGTCTGTGCCGGACTGGTTTTTACCAGTTGATACAAAATAAAAAGCAGCTCGATAAACACCCCAAAAACAATTAACGCAATATTTTTTTTCATCGATTGAACAGGGAAAAAAATATGGTTCGTAAAATACCGATGCCCGCTTTAATAGAACCCCCGATTGTACCCGTCACTTTTGATTCACCGATCCTCTTCCGGTAACTGACCGGCACTTCAATACATTTGTACTTTTTTTTTGCCGCTTTAATTTGCATTTCAACCGTCCACCCGTAGGTTAATTCTTTCATGTTCAACTCTTGAAATTTATCAAATGTAATGGCACGGAAAGGGCCCAGGTCAGTGAACCGGTATCTCCAGAATAACCGTATCAATCGCGTAGACAACCAATTGCCAAAACGGGCCTGGGGAAGAAGCGCGCCTTTTTCATGCTCTCCCAAAACACGGGAACCGATCACTAAATCATACCCTTCTTCGATAATAGGTTGGACCACTTTAGGGATTTCACCGGGATAATCGGAATAATCACCGTCAAGAAATACGATAATACCTGGGTCCTTAGAAGAAATATAACGGATACCCTTCATAAGGGCATGACCGTAACCTCTCGTCGTTTCCGTTAAAACCACTGCCCCATGAGTCCTGGCAACCGCTTCGGTATTGTCCGTCGAGCCGTTATTTATAACAACGATCTCAACCACACGGTTTCTGGGAATATCGTCGATAACCCGGCCGATCGATTCTTCCTCATTCAACACCGGGATCAACACGAAGGTTCGCAATTTTAATTCTCTGTTAGAACCTCTTCATCGTATACTTTCTCAAAATAGAGCTTATGTTTGGATTCTTCGTTAGCCAGTTTTTGAAAGAGCTTTTTAACCTGTCCGTCAGCAGCTTCGCTGGCCAACTTCGTATAGAGTTGGGTTGCTTTTTCTTCTCTTTTCATTGCCGTTATCAGTATATCCTGGTAGGTCATGTCATCGGTGGGCTTCGTTTCAACCAGGTAATTGGAGATTACCAGGTCTTGAATTTCCGGGAGAGGGGATTCGATATTCTTTTTAATATTTTTGCGAATATCTTCAAGAATTACAATATGGGTTTTTTCAATCTCTTCATATCCTTTCAGTACTTTCTGCCTGCTTTTAAACGTAACCATCTTTTGCAAGTCCTGGTAGAATTTTACAGCTTCTTTCTCCCGGGCCACAGCAAAATCGATAATTTCATTAAATTTGTCTTTATCCAACGTATTACCTCCTGAATTTAAAATTATAAAATTTTACCACAAAAAGGAATATTTCTCCACTTAAAAAAGGAAAGATTCAATACCTGCTGTTAAAATAGCCCACGAATTACACGAAGAAAAAAGACATCTGTTCAATCGCAGGGGTTTGATTTATCAAACCCCATATGCGTATTGTCGCGGGATAGGGCTTGATAAATCAAGCCCCTACAATAGACCATGCACTATTTTCATCGTCTAATATTCTTCTAAATGGTAAAACTCTGCGGCCTCGATCCACTGTTGGGGCCTGGAAACAAATTCGATGATATTTTGCAGGAGGTGATAATGCCTCCTCTCTTCATCTGCGATCTCTAATAAGATTTTTTTATGTTTTTCATCACCTATTTCTTCGGCCTTCTGCCGGTAAAAATCTTCGTTCTCTTTTTCAACTTCCTGCGCCTTTTTGTAAAGGTCTACCTGGTTAATATCAGGGTTAACCTGCAGGCTTTCTTCTTTTATTCGCGTAAAAATACTCTTTGCATTTTGTAATATCCGGGTGCCTGCGATTTCCGTAACCTCTTCATTCTTCATCTTTTGAAAGGTTTCATAGTGTTTAACTTCATCATCGGCCAGCAAATTGAAAATTGCTTCCAGTCCTTTATCGCTGCTTTTTTGTGCCAATTCTCGATAGAATTTTTCTCCTTCTTTTTCCATATTCATGGCAAAATCAAAAATGTTCATCTTATTCACCTCCTGTTTTGACAACTCAATGTTTTCTACTTCTTAGATCATGATGGCTCACGCCCTCACCCAAACACGATGAAAAGCATTGGGGGCTGAAGGCTTCCCTCATATCTAAAACACAAATTCCTTTAAATGCTTATTATACCTAACATTTTAATGCATTTACAGTGAATCGGGTTACTAGAAGAAGCCTTCCGGATGGCCCGAAGGGCCTTCTCAGGTTACAGATGCCATCTGTTAGCTTTTCCACAGGCCGTGCAAGTTACAATAGGCACGGGCGTAGGCATATTTAGCATCGATCTTGAAGAAGGCTTCGGGTTTATCACCGGGATTCAAAAATTGGAGATAAACTTCCCCATCGGCAATCACCTCGATCCATTCGATATAGTGTTTCTCTTCCATGGGGTGGGAGACACTGCCGACAGCTACTTTAAATCCATCCGCCGTTTTTTCAATTACAGGGACATGTTTCTCCCGGGCCGCATCAACCGTGTTCTCTTCCATCAGCGTCATGGGCTGATTACAGCAGACAAGCTCTCCTGCGCCGGCGTGGAGAACTTCTACCATGTTTCCACAAACTTCACACTTATAAACGTACAATCGTTTTGTCATTTTTCACCTCTTTTATTTTTATATTTAATTTAATCGTATAGGCCCCCCGCGCCGCGGGGTAGATCGCTGTGTTTTGCCGAGATTTCGTCGGCCAGTTCTTCCAGGCGTTTGAAATCCTCCTCCTTGGGGTACCCCTTGATCAAAACCGGGTCAAGAAACTCCACCTTTAAATTATTCATATTGTTTTTGATCACCTCGATGGCTTTCCCGCCCCAGCCATGGGAACCGATTATCGATGCGTATTTTGCTTTGGGCTTTAAGGCATTGACCAGGGTGGCCGCATACACCGCCGCCGGGTGGGGACTGGCCAGGACTGTGGGTGTCCCGATGATCACGGTTGCCGCATCCACCAGGGCCATTGCCAGTTGGCCCAGGTCGGTTTTGGGAAGATTGAAGGGTTTTACCGTAATGCCCTTTTCCATCAATTTCTCCGTGAGGAATGAAACCATCTTCTCCGTACTGCCGTGCATCGATACATAGGCAATCAGCACCACATTTTCCACTTTATCGGATATCCACTCTTTGTAGGCATCCACGATAATTGCCGGTTTGTCATAAACCGGGCCGTGGCTGGGAGCGATCATTTCAAAATTTACGGACTCTATCTCCTTGATATTTTTCCTGATGATGGGTCTGAAGGGCATCATGATTTCCGCATAATACCGTTTGGCATCTTCGATGACCTTCGGCTCATTTTGAACAAAAAGATCACTGGTGGCCAGATGGGAACCGAAGAAATCACAGGAAAAAAGGATTTTATCCTCTCTTAGATAGGTACACATGGTTTCCAGCCAGTGAACCCAGGGGGTCAATATAAATTCAAGTGTTTTATCACCCAGGGAAAGGGTTTCCCTATTATCGACGGTAATAAATTTTTCCTCCGGGATTAACAGGTGGTCCTTTAACAATTCTTTACACTTTTGATTGGTAACAACATTGGCCCCGGGATAGTTTTTAAGAACATCGGGAATGGCGCCGGAATGGTCCTGTTCCGCATGATTGCATACCACATAATCGATTTTCTCCACCTGCAATTTTTTTAAGTTTCTCATTAATTCACTTGATTTGGGTGGATCAACCGAATCGATCAAGGCTGTTTTTTCGCTGCCCTTAATAAGATAGGCATTGTAACTGGTACCGTCGGGCAAAGGAATCAGTTCATCAAACAGTCTCCGGTCCCAGTCCCGTGCCCCTACATAAAAAACCTGTGACGTTATTTTATTCACATTCATGGGGCTTACTCATCTTCTACTTCGAACATATCTTTGCCAACTCCGCACAAGGGGCAAAGCCAATCCTCCGGGATGTCTTCAAAAGCAGTACCCGCCGCGATCCCTTCATCCGGGTCGCCCTCTTCCGGGTTATAGACATAACCGCAAACAGTACACACATACTTTTTCATATTATCCTCCTTTTTTCTGTTTCATTTTCTTTAGTCATTTATCATCACTCATTTTTTGTAATAAAGGGTAATTTGTAATTTACCAGATTTAGGAACTTTTTTCAATCACATTTTTATTTTTTATACAGATTTTGCAGATTCCCTTGAAGTGGATGTGGGTCTCTTTTGTTTTATGACCGTCTATATCATCTTTAAAGTAGAGGTCTGTTTCCAGGTCTATATCATAAACCTCCCCGCAGAGATTGCACAGGAAATGAGCATGAGGCTGTTTTAAAAAATCATACCTCTGCTCATTGTCGGAAATTGTTACGGAGTTTACTATTTTTTTCTTTTCAAAGAGGCTCAGTGTGTTGTAAATTGTTGTCCTGGAAAGGGTGGGAATATTTTTTGACAGCACTTTATAAATTGCGTCTACCGACGGATGATTGTTTTTTTTAATCAAGTACTCCAGTATCCTTAACCGTTGATAAGAAGGCTTTACGCCCTTTGATTCCAGCAATTCTTTCAAGCTATTTATCGAAACTGTTTCACCCTCATTCACGAGAGCCTCCTGAAATTCAGTCAAACCTGTAACAATTGTATTTTGTAATCATTACAAAATTAATATAATACAAATGCACGAAAAAGTCAACCAAATACAAAAAAAGTTTTTCTCCACATTTGGTCTTGACAAATCGATTGGGTATCAGTATAGTTATATTACCCATGAAAAATTTTAACCACATTGGCAGCAACCAACATGTCCCGGTCGAAAAAGGGCGGGGGCCTATAATCCAAAATAAAGAGAGGTAAAAACCATGAAAAATCATAAGTTTAGAAAAACATTTTTACAATGTATTTTAGCAATAGTATTGATGGCGTCCGGTATGCATGTAATGGCCCAGGCGCCCACCGCCACCACCGGAGCGGCAACAGGAATCGGTTCTAACGGTGCCACCGTGAACGGCACGGTGAATGCCAATGGCTCATCAACCACGGTATTCTTCGAGTACGGTCTTACTGACGAATACGGTAGTACTGTGCCTGCGGATCAGAGCCCGGTTAGCGGTTCCACCGATACCGCGGTCTCGGCCAACTTGATTTTACTAGACCCGAACACCACCTACCATTACCGTGTTTGTGCCACCAATGCCAGCGGCACAACTTACGGTGCAGACATGACTTTTACTACCCTGACATCTGGGGGCAGCCCTCCGGTAGTGATTACAGACGCTGCAACCGGTATAGGGGCGAATTTTGCCACCTTAAACGGCCGGGTGGCTACCTCTGGTGTAAGTACCACGGTTAGTTTCGAGTGGGGTACGGATACCAATTACGGTAACACAGTCACCGCGGATCAAAGTCCGGTGACCTCCACGGTACTGGTACCGGTCACAGCGTCGCTTAGCAGTCTTGCCAATAATACCACCTACCATTACCGGATAGTGGCCTCAAACATGAACGGAACCCGGTATGGTCAGGATGTGACCTTTGCCATCGGAACAGGGGGAACCGCTCCCACGGCCACCACAAACGCGGCCACCGGTATCGGCAGCACAACAGCCACACTAAACGGAACGGTGAATGCCAATGGGGACAGTACAACCGTGACCTTCGAGTACGGTACGACCACTGCCTACGGCAGCACAGCCACGGCGAGCCCGAGCCCGGTATCCGGCAGTACAGCTACTGCTGTCAGTGTAACTATCAGCAACTTTTTACCCAACACCCTCTATCATTACCGGGTGGTGGGCACCAATACCTTCGGCACCACCAACGGGACGGACATGACCTTCACTACGCTGCCGCAGGCCCCTACTGCCATCACTGATGCGGCTTCGCCGGTAGGAACCACCACTGCCACCTTAAACGGCACGGTGAATGCCAATGGGGACAGTACCGCCGTGACCTTCGAGTACGGTCTCGATACCAACTACGGCACCACGGTTCCCGCCGACCAGAGCCCGGTGACCGGTTCCACCGATACCGCGGTAAGCCGGTCCATCAGCGGTTTGTCCAACGGTATCACCTATCACTACCGTGTGGTGGGGCAAAACGCGGGGGGTGCCACCTACGGCGCGGACATGACCTTTACCACCGGTGCCGTTACCCCCACGGCCACCACAAACGCGGCCACCGGTATCGGCAGCACAA
>Ga0114923_10003551_pt1 | contig 10522 bp, 10 predicted proteins | sample SumtaG_FD_89578 | JGI IMG/M metagenome (GOLD analysis project Ga0114923, IMG submission 89578) | Deep subsurface microbial communities from Indian Ocean to uncover new lineages of life (NeLLi) - Sumatra_00157 metaG | ecosystem: Environmental > Aquatic > Marine > Oceanic > Sediment | place: near...
ACTTAATGAAGCCGATTGTGTGGAGCGAGTTTGCCAAGACTATTCGTAAGGTACTTGACGAAAATAAATGCTAATGGATTCGGCATAGTTGCTTTTTAAGCCCCACTACTCAATATTCCCTTATTGCCTGTTCAATGGGTGATCCCTTTATCGCATCTTTGGAGGACTAGTCACAGCCTCTCCATCCAATACCTGGGTCCCGTCCTGGTTGGTACAGGTGGTCTTTAACCTGACGCGGTTTTTTTCAGTAATGATTTCAATCACTTCAACACGAGCTGTGATGGTATCGCCAATGCGAACCGGGGCAAGAAAGTTTAGTTCCTGCCTGAGATAAATCGTTCCATGCCCTGGCAGTTGCGTACCCAGAATCGCCGATATAAATCCTGCCGTAAGCATACCGTGAGCAATCCTGGTCTTAAAGAATGTCTTCCCGGCATAAGTCTCGTCGACGTGGGCCGGATTTAAATCGCCGGTTATACCTGCATACAGGTAGATATCAGATTCGGAAACGGTCTTTGCAAATTCGGCCGAATCACCCAGTTTCAATTCCTCAATGGTTTTTCCGATCATACCGACCTCCTTTTAGATTTTTATTCTCATTATCAAAAATTCAAATTGATATCAAGTCTGCTCTTGACTCTTGTCAAATTTTTGGGACAATTCTTTTATTCTAACTTTCATTCTCTCTATGGCACTGCTAACAGAGCTGTATTTTTTAAGCCATTCCGTAATAGTTCAGCTATTTTTAAGACAGGATTAACTTGATTTAAAAAATTATTTTTAAGAATCCTGCAAAAGACCATTAATCCTGAACTTTGAACCGTGAACGGTTACTTTCTCTAAAACTGCAGTTTTTTACCTGACTGAAAGCGTTCTCGCTCAGGATAGGCCCCGACAAGTCGGGACAGGCTGGGTGGGCATCAATACAGGCTTTACGTGGCATGTCATAAACATATCATACACCAAAAAAGGAAACTTATAATTTAGTGGGTGTCTCCTTAGATTACGTGTTGCTGTGCACTTAAGGCTGGTTTCGATGGGATTATAATGCAGAATTTGAAATTCTTGTCGTTGCTTTAAAAATGACAATGTGATATTTATCTACATAAAAATACTGAGCTGTTCTCAAAAAGACAAAGGAGATGATTCAGTGTAAATGTTTTTACCGTGATGAGTTCAACAAAATTATAATTTCGGAGATTGAAATAAATATGACTAGAAAAAGCTCTAATAAAAGACAGAAGCATATTATAATTGGCAACAGTGCGGCAGCCCTTAATGCCATTGCGGCAATCCGTAATAACGTCTCAAACTGGCCTATAACCCTGATCTCCGCTGAAAAACATTATGCTTACTCTCCCGTTCTTTTAACTTATTATCTTTCAAAAAAAATATCGAGAGAAGAAACCTTTCTTGTCGGCCAAGATTTTTATAATGACCATGAAGTTGACCTTGTCCTTGGAAACAGGGCTACAAAAGTAGATCCTGATAAACAAATAGTATATTTGGCTGATGGTAAAAAGATCGGATACGACAATTTACTTATTGCAACGGGTTCTTCACCAAAACGTCTGGGAATTAAAAACGAAAATTTGGAGGAAATATTTACACTAAAAAGCATAGATGATGCTGATAAAATCTTAAAAAAATCCGCTGATATGAAAGAAATAGTAATCGTGGGGGGAGGGTTGATAGGTTTGCAAGCCGCAAATTCTCTATTTAGTAAAGATCGAAAGATAACCATGGTGATTGGATCAAAACAACCACTTTCTCAAAACATTGACCCCCCTTGTGCTGAAAGCGTTTGCAGGAGCGTCAAAGAATGTGGCATATCATTATTATTTGAAACAAATGTTGTCTCCATCGAAAGAATAAAAAATAAATTGAAAATAGAATTGAATTCCGGCAAAACACTTGATGCTGATTCAATAATTGTAGGAAAAGGAGTGACCCCAAACATACAACTTGTTCGTGAAAGTGGAATCGATGTAAATAGGGGGATAATCGTAGATGAAACCATGAGAACAAATATTTCCAATGTATTTGCAGCTGGAGATGTAGCTGAGGGCACTAATTTTATTACCGAAAAAAAACAGATAATAGCAACCTGGCCGAATGCTTGCTTGCAGGGTAAAACCGCTGGAATTAACATGGCCGGCGGGAAAAGCAAATTTTACAGCCTTAATAGCAACATTTGCAGTTTTTTGGGAAAGACAGTGGCATCAGTCGGAATAACGAAACCTGATAATATGAATTTCGAAGAAAACACATTTACAAACCCGGGTAAAGGATTATATCGAAAAATAGTTTGGAATAAAAAAGATGAGATCATCGGTGCACTCTTAATGGAAAAAGTGGAAGATATCGGAGTAATAACCAACATGATAAAAAATAGAGTTAAAATACCCAGAGAATTGAGAAACTGTATGGTCAGGTCGACCGTAAAATATGGAGACTTTTTTTCACGGAAAACAGGTTGCTTTTTGTGGTGAAAAATTTAAAATGATTTCGGTGACAGTTAAAATACACTACGGTTTTAAAAAATTTTTGCCACCTGGTATGACCGGAGACCCTTTTGTTATTTCCCTGGAAAATAGAACCACTTTGGCCCAATTGCTGGAAAATAAAATTCGATTTCCCGGTGAGATACCAACACTTATTTTAATAAACGGCCTACATGCTGATAAAAAGCAACCGTTAAAAGACGATGATAAAATAAGTATTTTCTCACCAATAGCTGGTGGCTAACTTTGTGCTTTTTTGTTGTTTGGGCAAAGTGGTATATATCAACAATTATTATTAATAAGGAGAATATCTATGGCAAAGGCACTTACAGTGAATCTGGATAAATGTACCGGATGCAGGAGTTGCGAATTAGCCTGCTCATTTAAGCATCATAGGGAATTCAATCCTGTTAAGTCAAATATTCATGTTAGCATTTTCACTGAAAATGCATTCTATGTACCAGTGGTATGTTTTCAATGCGATAAAGCTTTTTGTGCTGAAGTTTGCCCGACGGGAGCCATTTCTGCTGGTGAAGCCAATGGTGCTTATGTTGTCACGGTAGATAAAGGAAAATGTGTAGGTTGTAAGATGTGTACACTGGCATGTCCTTTTGGGGTTATTACATATCAAAGTGAAGGGCATGTGCAAAAATGCGATCTGTGCGGTGGTGAACCTGAATGCGTTACTTTTTGTGTGCCGGGGGCGTTAGAATTTAAAGAGGAAACAGCAGCTACTTTGAAAAAGACTAGGGTATTGGCAGAAAAAATTTATCGCCAAAAGGAGGTCAGCTAATGGACGGATGGGTTGGCAAGATATTAAGGGTAAATTTGACTAAAGGTGCCGTATCTGTTGAGGACTTAGATGAAAAGACCGCTCACGATTATATAGGCGGGCGAGGTTTAGGGATTAAATATCTATATGATGAAATTGATCCCAAAATTGATCCTTTGAGTCCTAGGAATAAGCTGATTATGGCTACCGGCCCTCTTACCGGGACCGGCGCTCTGGCAGGAAGCAGATATATGGTAGTGACTAAAGCTCCTTTAACTGGAGCGATAGCCAATTCAAATTCAGGGGGATACTTTGGTGCAGAATTAAAATATGCCGGCTATGATATGGTTATATTCGAGGGAAAAGCCAAAGAGCCGGTATACCTGTGGATAGAAAATGATAACATTGAAATTCGAAGCGCAAAAGATTTATGGGGAAAGAATACCCACGAAACAACATCGCTGATCCAGTCAGAGACCGATGATGATGCCAAGGTTGCCTGTATAGGGCCTGCCGGCGAAAATCTGGTCAAATTTGCCAATATAATGAATGACAACGGACGGGCGGCAGGGCGCTCCGGTGTAGGTGCCGTAATGGGATCAAAAAATCTAAAAGCGGTGGCTGTAAGAGGTACCAATGGCGTAACTGTTGCCGACCCTGAGGGTTTTAGGGAAGCAGTATTGGATGCCATAAAAGAGTTCCATGATCCTTTTATGTCTGAAGTTCTGGCGAAGTATGGAACAGCCGATGTTGTTGAGTTTTCAAATGAAGTGGGTCTTCTTCCCACCAGAAATTTCCAGCAAGGAACATTTGAAGGGGCTGCAAAGATCGGAGGAGCGGTCATAGCTGAAAAATATAATATTAGAGGTGCAAAAAAGACCAAAGCCTGTTTTGGTTGCCCACTTGCCTGCGGAAGAGTCACAAGAGTACCGGATGGTGAATTTAAAGGTGAGGGTGAAGGACCGGAGTATGAAACGTTAGGATCACTTGGAGCTGTCTGCGGTATAGATAATCCCGAACCTATCATAAAAGCTAACTACATTTGCAATGAGATGGGGATGGACACTATTTCTGCCGGTGCCACAATTGGTTGTGCCATGGAGCTTTTTGAGAAAGGTTTCTTGCCTGAAAAAGACGTGGGAACGAAACTCAATTTTGGCAATGGTAGGGCAATGGTGGAATTGCTTCAAAAGGCAGCCCATCGAGAGGGTTTCGGTGATGTTATCGCCGAGGGATCCTATCGACTCGCTGAGAAATACGGTCATCCCGAGTTATCCATGACGGTTAAGAAACAAGAGTTTCCCAATTATGATCCCAGGGGTGGCCAGGGGTTTGCTCTTGCATATGCTACTTCCAACAGAGGTGCATGTCATATAAGACAAGAGGTTCACTGCGTCGAATTTTTTGGAATTTCATTGATGGGCATAATAAAAACAGGTGGATCATTAGACCGCTTTAGCACAAAAGGTAAACCGGAAGTGACCAAACAATTCCAGGATTTTTATTGTATGATAGACTCTTCAGGAATATGTAATTTTATAATAATCGGCTCTCCTGATCATAATGTATTTATTAATCTTATGGAAAAGGGAACAGGATTGAACTTCGGCGGCCTTAAAGGTTTTCTAAAGACCGGTGAGAGGATATTTAATTTAGAAAGACTATTTAATATTAAGGCCGGTCTCACGTCCAAAGACGATACTTTGCCTAAACGTATGCTGGAAGAGCCTATGCCTGCCGGTCCGGGTAAAGGATATGTAGTTCATCTGGATGATATGTTACCAAATTATTACAAGACCCGTGGGTGGAGTGCCAAGGGGGTTCCATCCGTAAAACTACTGGCGGATTTAGAAATTAAAGCTTAATATGTTGTTACCGATATCCATTTTAATTTTACTTAAAAGATTTTGACTAATCAAGGCCTGACCAAGTCGTGGTATGGAATAAGGTTCGCCACACCAAAAGACTTATACGGCTTTTTTGGTATAAGGCTTTCTTTTAAATTGACGTGTATTATTCACTTTGATACACAAAGGGTGTTCAAATATAAGGACTAGAAAATTAGTAACGTTCAAAGGGGTCGGCATAACAGGTTTCCAAACTTAATGAAGTCAGTTTAACAATCTGTCAAGCATTACCCTTTCCAATTTTGAGTGATTACGGAAAGAGTGAAAGGAGGTGAAAATAGTTTATTTGGCATTTGGGAAAACATTAAAAAAAGGAGGATAAAGTAATGAAGCAAAAAAGTATTTTTATGATAGTAGGTTTTATATTGTCAATTGCTATTCTATTTTGTGGTCAATCAATAGCCGCTGACATCATTAAAGTGGGAGCACCAGATTCACTTACCGGTATTTATGCCGTTGATGGTAATGTTATGTTAAATGTTACAAAGTTAGCAGTGGCGGATATCAATGCCGCAGGAGGGCTTTTAGGCAGGAAAGTTAAAGTGGTGCCTTTTGACGTTGAGGACATGTTACCTGAAAAACTTATTTCTGCAGCAGAGGTCCTGATTGCAAAGGAAAAAACTGATCTTGTTATAACCGCCTGCAATGCTATGGGTCCGGATGTTCAGTCTTTTGGAAAATATGATGTTCCTTATTTTAACAATAACGCCTCTACAGTAGCTACAGGCATGGTCAAAGATAATCCTGAACAGTATTGGAATGTCTTTCAGGCGGGTGATAATGAACCACAATACGTTGCCAAAACCATTGAAACTTTTATGGGATTTGGCTATAAGTTTCCCAACAATAAAATTGCAGTAGTTTTCAGTGAATATGATTGGGACAAGAAGATTGCTGCTGCACTAAAAAAGCAGGCTAAACGTTATAACCTGAAAGTAGTGATATTTGAACAGACCCCTGCCGCTACAAATGCCTGGGGCCCAATACTGGCAAAAATAAGAGCGCACAATCCAGCCTTGATATTTTTAAGCATTTATGCACCTGAGAGTATTGCAGCTTTCGCAACTCAGTTCTTAGAAAATCCCACAAATTCTTTAGTAGACCTGGGTTACGCTGTTTCCATCCCTTCATTTATGGATATAGCGGGCAAATATGCTGACGGTATCACCGGCTACGGGGCCTTAGGTGTTCCACCAAAAGTTACGGCTGAAGGCCGGGCAATTGAGAAAAGATACATGAAAATGTTTAAAGCAAAGGATATGCCTTTCAGCATTGCACCATGTATATATGACGGCGTTATGGCATGGGCGGCCGCGGTAAAAAGGGTAGGCAATGTAAAAGATTACAAAGCTGTGAGCGCCGCCTTAAAAAAATACCCTTACAAAGGAATTGGTGGGACGTATAACTTCAATAATCCCCGACAGATGGCCAGACAAGGAGACCACCTTTTACCTGTTAATCTATTCCAGGCAGAAAAGGGAGAGCTGGTATTGCGCAATCTTGGAAGCTACATAATGTCAGAGTATAAGCTGCCGCCCTGGATAAAAGAACCATGGCTCAGGGTTGAATAATGATTCCGACTGTTATTTCAAATAAAGGGGGCAGGGACCAGGAGGCGCCTGCCCCCATACTGCGTGTAAATAATCTTTCCAAAGCTTTTGGGGCCATGAAAGCTGTTAACAACCTGAGCTTTGAGGTTTCTAAGGGCGAAGTGTTTGGCATAGCAGGGCCAAATGGTTCCGGGAAAACCACGGTATTCAATGTGATAACCGGCTTTTTACCAGGGATCGGTGAAGTTCTGTTTGAGGAGGCAAATATAACAAACCTTAAGCCTCACCAGATCTGTCACAGGGGAATTGTAAGAACACTTCAAATACCTCATGTATTCTCGACTCTTGATGTGTTTAATAATGTAAGGTTTGGAGCACATTTTGGAAATTCAGGTCCACGTAAGGAAACCGAGATTATTCATGATGCCCTGAACTTTGTGGGGTTAAAGGGCAAGGAGACAGCGGTTGCCAAGAATGTGGATCTGTTGCACAAAAAATTGATAATGATAGCAGCAGCCCTTGCCACTCACCCCAAGTTATTATTACTTGATGAACCCATAGGTGGTCTGGGTCCTGCAGAAATTGGTCCGCTTATGGATTTAATCCGGCGAATCAATCTTGAGTTAGGGGTAACCATAATTATTATCGAACATTTAATGAAAGTTCTAAAAGAACTTTCCCATCGCCTCATGATCCTCCATTACGGAGAAGAAATTCGAACTGGACTGCCCGCGGAAGTTATTGAGGACGAAAAAGTTAAAGAAGTCTATTTAGGTTAAGGAGCGAATTTTGCTTGAACTGGAGAACGTAAACACATTTTATGGCCAATTTCATGCCATAAGAGAAGTATCTTTTAAAATCGATCAAGGTGATTTTTTTCTTGTTGTTGGGCCTAACGGCCATGGAAAGAGTACTCTACTGAAAACCATATGTGGTTTGCTTCGTCTGACTTCAGGTCAAATTATTTTCAATGGAGGAGAGATTACCAAATTACCTACAGATAAAATTGTAGAAATGGGTCTCGTTTACGTGGCCGAGGAAAGGCACCTCTTTCCCCAGTTAACGGTGCTTGATAATCTAAAATTAGGCGCTTATAACGTTCATGCGCGAAGCAAAGAGAAAGAATCCATTGATTATGTCTTTCAGTTGTTTCCTCAACTAAAAATATTCAAAGACAGATATGCCGCGAACCTAAGCGGTGGCGAAGCAAGGATGCTGACCGTGGGAAGAGGAATTATGTCCTGTGCCAAGCTGTTGGCTATAGATGAACCGTCTTTAGGTTTGGCCCCGAATCTCAGAAATGAGGTTTTTGAAAAAATCAATGAAATCAATTCAGATGGTATGACGATTCTTCTGGTGGAGCAAAATGTAAATCAGGTTGTTAAATTCGCCGATAGAGTCTGCCTTATTGAAGATGGGCACATAGTTTTTAACGGTGCAAGGGAAGAAGCCCTGATAAATGAGCATGTAAAGGAAGTCTTCTTAGGTGGATAGTAGTTATGAATATTTGGGTCCAACAGATAATTCAGGTAATAATTAGTGGGATCATAACAGCCTCGGCATATGCCATTATGGGTATAGGGTTGTCTGTTATATACGGCATATCAAGGGTATTCAACTTTGCGTACGGATCTTTCTTCACCTGGGGGGCGTATTTTGCCTGGTCTTTGTTCGCTATGTTCTCATGGATGAATTACCCACTTGTCTTCTTGATTGTGCTGCCCGGTATGTTTTTTTTGGGGATGGCCACAGAGAGGGTCGTGGTTCGTTCTCTTCGATGGAGAGAGCACTGGCAGGTCACCACAATGATGGTTACCCTGGGATTGGCTTTTTTCATGGATAACTTGGCCCACATTGTTTTTGGGCATCGTGCTAAACCGTTACCACCCATATTTAAAGGGAATTTAAATCCTTTTGGCTTTACATTAAGCGTTCAGGATTTAGCAATGCTGATTATCGCTATATCTATAATAATTATTTTTGGTCTTTTTCTTTCTAAGACGAGGCTGGGAAGGAGTATGCAAGCCATTTCTCAGGATATGACAGGAGCTGAAATCGTTGGAATTCCTATAAGAAAAGTATTTAGCTATACATTTGGATTGTCAACGGCATTGGTGGGAATGGGCGGCATCCTCCTGGCTCCCAGGTACTTTATTTCACCTCTTGGAGGTTGGGATCCTTTTTTCAGGGTGTTTGTTATTGTTGCATTTGGGGGGTTGGGAAGCATAAAGGGAACCCTTTATGCCGCATTAATTCTAGCCATATTTGAAGCCCTTATTTCATGGGGATTAGGCGCCACCTGGGTTATGCCTTTCTGGTTTTTGGTCTTTTTAGGTGTTCTTGCATTTCGACCAACGGGGCTAATGGGAACCTGGGGTTAAGGTATTAATTATGCAGAGTCGAAGAGAACTACTTATTATTTTTATTAGTATATATATAATATTGCTTATATTGCCTGTTTTTATACATGATGATGCCTATATCACCGGAGTATTGATCACCTGTATGGTGTGGGGCACAGTAGCATCTGTGTGGAATTTTACCATGGGCTATGCAGGTATTTTTACCTTTGGTCAATTTGGGTTTTTTGTTGTAGCAGCTTACACTTCAGGCATGGTTACGAAATATCTGGGAATATCTCCATGGATAGGAATCCTATCCGGTGGATGTATGGCCGGTTTGGTCGGTATTCTTATCGGTCTACCCTGTATGAAACTCAAAGGCGCCTACATTGCCCTGATTACCTTTGCTCTCCATCTGGTGGTAGGCCCATTGATCAAAGTTGGGGATCCAATCGGAACAGGCGGGAGCACCGGTTTAATGTCCATTCCCACTCTGAAATTAGGAGGGTATATTTTTTCCCGCACTCAACTTATTCCCTGGTATTTTGTCGCTCTTGTAATATCATTTCTAATACTTCTTGCAGTTTACAAAATTATTTTTTCTTCGGTTGGGTTAGGCTTTATAGGTCTTCGTGACTCTGAAGATTTTGCAAAAACATTAGGAATAAATGAGTATAAATATAAGCTCATGGTTTTTGGCCTTTCTGCATTTCTTACCGGTATAATCGGCGGATTTTATGCACATTATGCCGGTATCATTTCTCCCAGATTGTTGGGTCTGGATATATTTCTTATGGTTATGCTCATGCTGATCATAGGGGGTATGGGCATATTCCCGGGAGCCTTTTTGGGCGGTTTTATTATCTTTTTTTTGAATGAGCTTCTACGCCCTTTAGCAAGCTATCGTTTTCTTATTTTTGGAGCAATCGTAGTGGTTGCAATTAAATACATGCCTGAAGGTATTCTTGGGAATCTTGATTTTTTTAAAAAATTAACAAAAAAGATACTTTTTAGAAAAACAATTGTTCCTGAATGATGAACAGTTAACAGTTCTTCTTTCCCATATTTTACATGCCGTTATTTATATGGATCAAGTCTGCTCTTGACTTTTGTTAAATTTTTGGAACAATTCTTTTATCCTAACTTTCATTCTCTCTATGGCACTGCTAACCGAGCTATATTTTTTAAGCCATTCCTTCCTGTCGATATCATCTTTAAAGATTTTCCGGGTTCCTATTCAGCCGCCGTAGCCATAGGCTACTGTGGCGAAGTCTGCATGAACCAGGGGCCGTGTTTTAAGCATTGTGCTTACAGCACAAATGTTTCGCCTAAAACACAATCGCCTTGAACCTGATGGGTGACTGGTGCGGATCGGTATATGCCGTCCGAGAACCGATAAGAAAGAAATAACGGGTGCGAAAAAAGGTGATAAACGATGCCTTACTGG
>Ga0114923_10003552_pt1 | contig 10521 bp, 8 predicted proteins | sample SumtaG_FD_89578 | JGI IMG/M metagenome (GOLD analysis project Ga0114923, IMG submission 89578) | Deep subsurface microbial communities from Indian Ocean to uncover new lineages of life (NeLLi) - Sumatra_00157 metaG | ecosystem: Environmental > Aquatic > Marine > Oceanic > Sediment | place: near...
ATCGGTTCGTCAAACGGGGTAGCGATTGTAAGCGATATACCGGCCATGGTTGCTATACGAACTTTTGGTGGTGCATCCGACGGTATAGGAGCAATCGCCAATATCTCCGCTATGACAGCGATTAGAGGAATGGCGGGTAGTTCAAACGGCGGTTCCAGTGCGAGCGTACCGGCGATGAAAGCAATCAGAAAGTTGGGTGGTTCGTCAGCGGGCGGTTCAGTGGTTAGCGATATACCGGAACTCAAGGTAACGATTACTCTTGCTGGTACGACGGACGGATTATCAACTGCTGGTGCGGTAGTCAAGGTAACGAAAACCTTTATAGGATTGAGTAGTGGTGTAGGGGCGCATAGCCCTCCGACCGAATTGAAGGTCACTAAAAAGCTGAAAGGTACATCCGCCGGTGGTTCTACCGCCGAGGCTGATGTTAGCGTTTCGGCGGGTGTAGTCGAGGAGTTGCTTGTTGGGCAATCTGACGGTTTAAGTACAGCGGCGGCAACATTAAATATAATAATGAAGTTCGCCGGTATGTCGGATGGTCTATCGACGGCTGGTGCTACCCTCGAAGAAAGTACAAACGTAGCAGGTGCGTCGGACGGAAGTTCGACTGCCGGTGCTACCGTTAAGGTAACCAAAAAGTTGGCGGGTGCTAGTGCGGGTTTATCAAGCGCTAGTGTTTCCGTAATCGTTGAGGTTTTGCTTAGTGGAGCCTCAGACGGTTCATCGACCGCTAGTGCTACCTCGAAAGTTTTGAAAAAGTTACTAGGTACTTCTGATGGCCTTTCGACAGCACAAGCAACCACAAATATAACTAAAAAACTTTCAGGGCAGACGGACGGCGTGGCTACCGCGACTGCAAGCTGGAAGTGTACGTTCACATTAGGAGGTGCTACGGATGGAGCTTCAACGGCGGGCGGTGTTCTTGAGGTTCTCAAGAAACTTGCGGGAGCAAGTGACGGCGTGTCCACCGCCACAGCCACGCTCAAGAAGTCCTTTAATTTAGCGGGCCAAGCAGACGGTTCCTCCGTAGTTACAGATACACCTCTTAAAGTTACCAAGAAATTAGCTGGTATCTCCGACGGTTCTTCAACCGCAGGGGCGACGTTGAAAGTAACCAAACCGTTGGGCGGTGCCTCAGATGGTACATCAACAGCAAGCGCTACACTCAGAAATATCAAAGAGATTGCTTGTGCCTCCGACGGTACATCGACTGTATCCGATGTAACACTTAAAGCCACCAGGAAGCTCGCTGGTGTATCAGACGGTACATCGGGTGCGGCAGGTGCCCTAAACGTCACCAGGACGCTCCTGGGCGCGTCTGACGGTACATCTACCGTAGTTGCCACCGTCAATATAACCAAAAAGGTTTCAGGAACAAGTGCTGGCTCGTCAACCGCAAGTGCTACGCTACAAGTTGAAGAAGCCGCTGTAATAGAGTTGTTGGCGGGGACTTCGGATGGTAGTTCAACCGCTGGGGCTTCGCTTGTAGTTACCAAGAAGTTATCAGGTAGTTCAGACGGCGGTTCTACTGCTTCGGCTATCGTGAATATTACTAAAAAGTTAAGCGGATTCACGGTGGGCCTCTCGACGGTGAATTGCTCGATATCACCCATCCGAGGGTTAGCGGGAGCAACCGCTGGTTTATCAACAGCAACAGCTACCCTCGCGGCAACGATAGGCTTGGTTGGTCAGTCGGATGGTTCAAGTACGGTTACCGCCGGTTTGAAAATAAGTAAAACGTTTGCCGGTATAGCGCAGGGCGGTAGTACCGCAGGTGCTATCTTAAAGATAACCAAAGTGTTTGCCGGTGTTTCGGACGGTCAATCAACCGCTCAAGCGCGGCTCACACGTATCAGAAAATTAGCGGGTGTAACTGACGGCTCAAGTACCGCCCAAGCAGCAGCAATAGTTGCCAAAGAAGCATTGGTAGCTGGTTCGTCCGCGGGTGTCGGAACAGCAAGCGCATCCATAACAGTCAAACGTTCACGGCAAAGGGGTACGATAACCGATGAACGTATAGAGGTTGACCCGCTGAAACAACAAAGCGAGGTAGCTACTACTCGTAGTGAGAGAAGCGATGTGACTACAAGCAAGGGTAGTGGCGATGTATCGACCAGCAAAAGGAGCAAGGGAACGATAACAGTAGAAAAGGACGAACAATAATGCTACAATGGAGGATAAGATGGATACTTACTTTACAGGACAAACGCTAAGACTTACAGTGACGTTCTTGGATGACGCGGGTGACCCTGCCGACCCGACGGGACTGGTTTACAGTCAACGGGTAGATATGGACGCGGCCACAACGTTTACTTATGGGGTAGACGACGAGCTGGTACGTCAAGAGGCTGGTATTTATTACGTTGATGTAGCTTTAACGGCTGGTACGTGGGCATATGGCTTTATCGGTACAGGAGCGGTTGAAAATGCGATAGAGGATTCCTTCTTGGTTCTCTCCGCGTTGGACATTGAGCCGTTGGTCAAGTTTGCAGAGGCCAAAGCGTATCTTCGCATACCCACAACCGATACCAGCGAGGATGGCATAATTAACGGTATGTTACTTGCTATCGAAGCGCTTATTAAAGAGAATCTCGCGACACATATTATAGCGGAGGAAGAAACCACTTACCTAGACGGTGGCTTTGAGTTTCTCCTGATACCCAAGTATCCCGTGAGCGTAGCAGTGGGTAAGGAGATCACAGTCCACGATGATATTTGGGATGTGGATGTAGACTCAGACTTTTATCGTTTGGTTCCTTCTACGGGACAAATCTTTTACCTGAACGAAGCGGGCCTTTGGCCAACAGGGACTAAGCGATATCTCGTCACCTTTACCAGCGGGTTATCCCTTCGTGCTGCTGCCGATTATAAGCGTTGTGTCAGACGAATCAAACAGGCTGAGTTGATGTGGCTTGCTGATATGTATTACAACCGCAAAGCGTCTACCTACAAAGATGTTATCGACGATACCTCAGAGAATTACGAGTTGCTAGACCATCTTCCCAAAAAGATAGAAGCCATGCTTCAAGGTCTACTCGCCGTAACAATGGATTTGTAAGTCATGCTTTATAATTACAAAATAACCTTCTATACCAAAACCGAGGACTTCACCGCCGGGGAAGTTAGCGCGTCCTATGTTGAGCGCGGCACCATGTATGTTCATTTTATACGTCGGGCTGTGGAACAAATAAGCGGTAAACGAAAACAAGAGATCAAACACGTGACTATGGTTTATCAAGAACCGCCCGTTGCTCTAGCGTTCCGTGATATCATCAAAGATGAGGACGGCGTTTATTATCGTTTAGAGACTGACCCGTTTGTAAAAAAGGGTGCTACCAAGCGTCGGTATGAGGTACGTTTGATTGAGGATAAGGATGTGACCATATCGTGAGTAGTATCTTTGTACCCGATCATGCAAGCACTCAAGCCTTTCTAAAACGAGTGGACGAAATAATGAAAAGGCGAATGATTGCTGCCTGCGTTGTTGTTGAAGGAGCAGTTAAACGAAACATTGGCGGACAGGGTGGTGGTCGTTTATATGGCTCCCATCGAGCGTCCGTACCTGGGGCTTTTCCTGCCCGTTGGACTGGTCGATTGGGTGATAGTGTTCATTGGTGGGTGTCTGGTTTGGGCAGAACCCTTCACGGATTTATCGGTTCTAATGAAAAACACGGCCCTTGGTTGGAATACGGAACCGCTCGAATGGCCCCGCGGCCCTGGTTACGGCGAACAATACATGAAATGCGAGAAGCGGTTGCTCGAATACTGCTGAAAGGAAATTAAGATGGCTGATTGGAAAGCAATAGGTAACGCATTACATACTTTCTTAGCAGGAGAAAGAGATATAACCGATTTGGTAGAAACCTATCAAACGAAACCCTCTATTTTCGTGGGGTTGGCTGCTCCTGGTGCAAAGGCTCCCTATATCAGTCTCCATTACATCGGTATATCAGCCGATGATACCCATGATAGTAGGGGAGAAAAAGCAGTTTATCAAGTAAACGCTTTCGCCTATAAATTGTCAGAAGCGATAGATATTCTCAGCAAAGTAAATACCAAATTACACTGGCAAACGGTAAGTAATATTGCCGGTTATTATAGTCTTAGCGCTCGTCGATGCTCTGATGCTAACGAGTTAGACCTAGAGGACGACGAGGAGCTTTTTGGTATGACCGCTGATTATGAGATAACAGTTCAAGAAGTATAGCAAGTTATAGCCTACTTGTGCTATAATTACCCTTAGACAAATAGAAAGGAGCGATAACTCATGGCTTTTGTAGCGAATGGAACGACTTTTTCCTTGAATAATGAGGTCATAGCTGAGTTGCGGAAGATCGACGGCCCGTCTATCAAGCGGGACGATATCGATACAACCAACCACGATGGCACTTATTGGAAAGAGTTTCTGCCTGGTCTAGTAGAGGGCGGCGAAATCGACTGTGAAGGTAACTACGTGCCAAGCGATTTAGGTATTCTTGAGATAATCGATGCGGTTACTACGGATACTGTGCTTTCGACTTGGGAGATCACTTTCCCTAACGGGTATGGTTTTTCTGGTACAGGTACGGTTACTTCCTTTAAGCCGACCGGCCCCTATGACGACAAGTCAGAAGTCAGTTTTACCGTTAAGACTAGCGGTGCAATCACCTTTGAAACCCCGTCCTAAGATGGGCGGGCAAAGGTAAACTAAAGAGAAGGAGTAGATGATGGCTACGAAACTATCGGAGATGCAAAAACGAAGCATCGAGATTAACGTTGACGATCAGTTGCTTTACTTACGGTACGACCTCAATGCGCTTGCCGTATTGGAGGAGAAGTATGGCGACATTGACAAGGCGTTTGATTTCGAGGACGATTCTTCCAGCATAATTAGCAAACTACGGTTTGTTCTTCATACAGGACTGATGGCTAATCAGCCCGATATGACGATTAACGATGTTGGTGCGCTTTTCACTTTGGAGAACCTGCAAGAGTTCCAAGATGCGATTGGTGGGGCTGTTGAACAGGGGATGCCCGAGGAAAAGAAGGATGAATCAAAAAACGTAAAGGCTCCCAAAGACCATTTGACGAAAAAGGCTGCTTCATCGACGACCCGAACAAAACCAAAGGGCCGATAAACTGGGCAGATATCCGTCACACGTATTTGCAGATGTGTGGAAAGAAAGAACGAGATTTTTGGGAGGCGACGTATCGAGAGATAGATATAGCTATCCAAGCAGCTCTCAAGTTCGAGCAAGACCATGATTTGCCCATGATGGCTATTTTGGCCACATGGACAGCGGTACAACACAGAGCAGAGAAGATGCTTGATATCGAACAACTTCTCGGTAAGAGTGGAACGCACAACGCTCCAATGAGTAAAACTGAGATGGTGTCAAATATTTACTATATGCATGAGAAAGCGGTGGAAAGAAAGAAACAAGAGGGAGAAACTAAACTAAGAGAGGAGCAACCCGACGATGTACGGTAAACTCGGAACGTTGTTCGTTGATATAGAATCAAGGGACAAACTGACCGGCAGCCTTATGGGTCTGGGTAGTCGAGTCTCTGCTTTAGGAGCTACCCTAACCCGTCGTTTAACCCTGCCAATTCTAGCGGCGACAGGTGCCGCTGTTGGGATGGGCGTTAAACTGTCTGCTTCTCTTGAGCAATCCAAAATCGCGTTCACCACCATGCTTGGTTCCGCTAAAAAAGCAAACGCTTTTATCGAAAAGATGAAGCGTTTCGCTGCTAAGACCCCTTTCGAGTTTGAAGGCTTGCAACACGCCGCCAGGATGTTGCTTGCTTATGGTTTTGAGGCAAAGAAGATATTGCCCACCTTGCGGTCGGTCGGTGATGCCGTAGCCGGTTTGGGTGGCGGTGCTGTTGAAATTCAACGAGCGACACGTGCGCTTGGTCAGATGCGGGCCAAGGGTAAGATCGCCTCACAAGAGATGCTCCAATTGACTGAGCTTGGAATCCCGGCCTGGGAAATCCTCGCTAAGAAAATGAACAAGTCAACCGATGAGGTCATGGAGATGGTTCGTAAGCGGCAGATCAGCGCCGCCAAGGGCATTGAAATGATCGTTGAGGGTATGGGCGAACGCTTCCCCGATATGATGAAGAAACAGTCCAAGACACTGATCGGTGTTTGGTCAACATTCAAGGATGAGATGTCTTTCATCCTCATGGATATCGGTGATGCGATTGTTAAGAACCTTAATTTGAAACAAACCATTCTCAATTTAAGTGCATGGTTCAAACAAAACAGAGAAGTCATTGTTAAAGCGATTGCCAGCTTTGTCAGAGGTGTCCGAGACTTTTTCCGAGTGTTAGCGCCTATTGCCCGAGCGATTGGGCGATGGATAGCAGCTAATCCGAAACTTGCAGGTACTTTGGTCGCACTCTTGGCCGCTCTAGGGCCGGTCATATGGATGACTGGTAAGTTCATTCAGGTAGCCGCTGGACTACGTTGGATATTTGTGGTTGCTATACCGTTTATCAAAGCCGCATTGGTTGGCCTCGGTGTAGCTGCTTGGCCCGTTGTCGCGGTGATCGCGGCCTTGGCAGCGGTAGCTGCGGTTCTCTATGTTCACTGGGATAAGTTCTCTAAAGTCCTTGCGCCAGTAACCAAGGCGTTCAAAGAACTTTGGTCAACCCTCAAGACGCTGTTTTACGAGCTGTGGCGAGTGCTTAAACCGTTGCTCCTGCCCGTTATCAAAATGGTTGCTGGTGCTATTGGTATAGCCCTTTTGGTGGCTTTATCAGCCGTAGCCCAAGTTCTCGTTTTAATCATCAATGTAATTACCGGAGTTATCAAGATATTCATTGGTCTAGGACGGGTGATCTATGGTGTGGGCGAAATATTGTGGGGATTTGTAACAGGCAACCGCAAAATGATGGCCCAAGGTGTCAAGGATATGCAGAAGGGCGCTTCTGAGATAGGCGACGGTTTCAAAACCATCGTAGTAGATAGCGCCAAATCGATATACGATATAACAAAAGCAACCGTTGAGGGCATTGGTGAGATGCTTGGTAAGGGTAACACTAAGGCAGCCGAGGCAGCCGAGAAGGGCGGTAAAGCGGTTGGCGACAAACACTCCAAAGGCAAAAAAGATGGATTGAAAAAGGGCGAAAACGATATCGAGGATACCGTTGACGAGGACGGCAGAGCGGCCACCAAGAGAGCTAAAAAACACGGTGAGGACGCGGGCGAGGCTTGGTCAACTGGTATAGAGGGCGGCTTGGTTGGTATGGGCGCACGTGCGTTGAAGCCCTCAAAAAGTGATATGGCGGATAAAGAGGAATTAGAGGCTCATCTCCACCGCCGCAAAGCCTATTGGAAAGCGTATGCCCAAGCTGATATAGAGGGCGCAGATAGACAGATGAAGTTGGCCGAGGCACACGAACGGAAAGCTGATCGTCTGCGGGGCAAAAGCGATGATAAGGTCATACGAGATAAAAAAACCCACCACAAAAAACGAGAAGGGTTATTTAAAACTTTTCAGAGGAATGTCAATAAAATCCTCAAGGACTCGCTTAATAAACAATCGGGTATATTTTTACTTAGCCGTAAGAACAGATTAGCAGCACAAAAAGGTTTTCAAATAAGAGAACGGTTTGCTACTAAGAACCATCAAACGCTGGTGGCTGGTATATGGAAGTTCGCCGGGAATCAGATAGCTAACCTTGATCGCTTGTTTAAGGGTCAAAGAAAAACCAGACGAGTAACTGCCAATACCGGCGAACGACGCGCAACTAAGTACCATTGGAGCCGCATACTCTTTATAACCAGCTTGGCTCTGTTTGGCCCTGCCGGTTTGCTTGCTATTAACTTCCGGTTCGGTAAACGTTTAATTGAGTGGTTAAAGGGCGCTTTTACCAGACAACGGGGAGTAAATAAACGACACTGGACGTTTACTAAAATAATTACCCGTTTAGGTCTTGTCCGTATTTTTAATATGATGAAAAGGAAAATCAATCAATTCGGTAATTGGTTGGTAAAGATTCCTCGGATGTTTTACAACAGAATTATGCGTAAAGCCAGCTGGATGTATCGTGCCGGTCGCGGACTTGTCAGGCGAATGATTAAGGGTGTAAAAAATACCTTTAATGACTTGACAAAGGCAGGTAAGAAAGCCGGTAAGAGTACGCGAAAAGGCGCTCAAAAGGGCGGCAAGGGTATTGGAAAAGACGGTAAGAAGATTGGTAGAGGTCTGCGTAAGGGTTTCCGAAAAGGCTCTGCGGGCGCTGGAAAAGATGGTCGAAAAGCCGGTAGGCAAGTAGGCAAGGGCTTCGGTAAGGGCGCTAAAAAGGGTGCCAAAAAGAACGGAGTGAAAACGGCCAAGGAGTTTATCCAAGGTCTGAGAAAGAGACTCGGTATTCAATCGCCGTCTATGGAAGCAAGAAAACTCGGTGTAGCAGTTAGCCAGGGTTTTAATAACGGTGTTGGTTGGCAAAAACTAAAACAATCCTCTGCTAAAAAGATGGGCGACGTAACCAATGAGATGCAGAAGGTACTAATGAAATTTAATGAGTGGCTCAGAGGTTTACCGAAACTCTGGAAACACACCCTACTGTTGAACGCTCACTATATGGGCGAGGCTGGTAAAGCACTAGCTAAGACCCTTATCGGCGCTGTTAAAGCTCGCTTGGGTATTTCGTCACCGTCTAAAGAGTTCCAAAAAATTGGTAAGTATATGATTATGGGCTTGATTGAAGGGATGAGTCAAGACGATTTAATGAGCGTATTATACAATCAGTTTGGTGGTTGGGAAACCTTCGCTAAACATATTCTCGATGTAATACAAGGTAACCTGGGTAAAGGTTGGGCTTGGTTGACTGATTTTTTAGGCACCGATTCTCAAGCGCTTTATGCCGCCCTTCAAGAGAGATTTGGCGCAGATATGGGGTTTGGCGGTGCGCTTTCAGGAGTAGCATTAGAGGTCGGTAATGTAGATATGATGAGGGCTATTGCTGAATGGTTGATCTCTCAAGACCCCGACAGCAATTCGAGTATCTCTAGTCTATTCCGTCCAGGTGACCCGCGACAACACGGTAAAGGACAAGCGGTTGATATCGCTCCTGGTAGTGATAAAATTGCCAACTTAGCTGCTAAAATTATTGGTTACGCTGGTGATTGGGGAGCAGACACCAAGGGCGCTTTTGGAGTCTTGAGTACAGATTTTGGTCAGGTTCTTTGGAAAACAATGGTTGGTGGTAACCACTGGAACCACGTTCACCTGGGCATTAAAGCGATATCTGACTTTCTAAAAAACCTTACTACTGGTGCTGGCGGTGGCGATGTTTGGACACAAGTTAAAAATGCCTTTGACGATCACTGGCCTGCCCCTCAACAATTGGCTGACTTGAAAAGTTTGCTTATGGCTGAGTCAGGAATGGACCCGCAAGCCGATAACCCAAACTCAGATGCTTGGGGCTTGTTTCAGTTCATGTTAAATCTACACGCAAAACCTGGCGGTTATTTACCAAGAGGTATGGACAGTACCCTTCAAGAACAGATAGCAGGCGGTATCAGATATATTAGAAACGCCTATGGTAGTCCATCAGAGGCTTGGCGGATGCACCAAAGTCGTAATCCGCATTGGTATGAGGGCGGCGGTGAGGTATCCGCTACTCTCCATTCTGGTGAGCGTGTATTGACACAACAGCAAAACCGTTGGTTTACTGCTCTTGCTCGGCCTTTGGCTTCCCTATTGTCTGGTGCTGGTGAAATGAGCTATACTGAGAGGGATAGAAAGGTAACGGCTGTTATACCAAACGGTACTCAGTTCAAGATCATTGACTTACACAACGGTATCGTTGAAGCGGTTGGTGAGGGGTTTGACCTTTATGACGAGAACAAGGCAAAAGATTTAAGAAAGGTGTATAGAGGTAGATAATGATTATCAATCTTGAAAGAGGTTTTGCAACTTATACGGACGACAATAATGCCGACGTTAATTACTACGGCAAGCCGTGGCTGTACGCTTGGTCAGGTGTTAAAGCCGCTTATATGTATACTCCGCTCACTGAGGCCAAGGGCGGGGTTATTCCCTCGCTCGATAATGTCTTGGTCTATACCGGCAAGCTCCATCTATATGTAGGACAAAACCTCCCAGCATCCACCACCGTCACAGTTAAACGTATCACCGAGGAATGGGACTACAACACTATTACCGACAACGATCAACCGGCAGTGACCGCCACCGACCAAGGCACGTTGGTTACCTCGGCCTCCGCTGGTACGATCATCGAAATCGATATCAAAGATATGATACAAACCGTGGTCGATAACAAAGAGGCCAGCGGTTATGTGTGGTTCGGCGTACAAGTTACCGTTGATAAAACCTCCGATTGTGTGTTTGCTTCCTGGCGGAATGACGGACTCTCCTCCCGACCGTTTGTTGAACTCAAGTATTCAGTACCGCCAGGGCGACCACTTGACCTTCGCCCGATGGAGGGCGGAGTGAGTACGCTTACCCCAGTAGTAGGGGCTATGTTTAATGACGACGACTCAGAGGATTATTGCTCGAAGCTCCA
>Ga0114923_10003553_pt1 | contig 10521 bp, 7 predicted proteins | sample SumtaG_FD_89578 | JGI IMG/M metagenome (GOLD analysis project Ga0114923, IMG submission 89578) | Deep subsurface microbial communities from Indian Ocean to uncover new lineages of life (NeLLi) - Sumatra_00157 metaG | ecosystem: Environmental > Aquatic > Marine > Oceanic > Sediment | place: near...
AGGTTACCACCGCCGGCACGATCTGGGTCACCAGGCCGATAAACACCAGCCCGAGGCGAATCAGGTTCGTGTCGAAGTTATAGATTTCGCCCAGACCGCCGCAGATACCGGCGATTTTCTGATTGGTTCGAGACCGGTATAACTTCTGCATGGATGCTCCTCCCTGGAATATTAATTGACCCAGCAGACATTCTTATTGCCGCTGGCCAGCTTCCATACAAGTTTAACACTCGCCGGGTAACAATTCCACCCGTACCAGCACAAATTCAGCAGCAAAGTCCCACCCGATGTCAGTAATTGCGTGTGGACAATTGCGAAAGAGGACTTAACTGCGTAAGTTGCCACTGATGGGACGGAAAGCTGATCTGGCTGCTCTTCGGCATCGAATGGTCGAGGAGCAAATTCACGGTCGGGGGATCAAGGACCCGCGTATCCTCCGGGCTATGGAGGAAATCCCCCGGCACGATTTCGTTCCCTACACCAAGCCACGGGCCACCTACTGCGACGGGCCGCTGCCCATTGGACAGGGGCAGACCATCTCTCAGCCCTATATCACAGCCTATATGACCAATCTGCTCCAGGTGAAACCCTCCGACCGGGTCCTCGAAATCGGCACCGGCTCCGGCTTCCAGGCGGCCCTGCTGAGCTTCCTATGCGCCGAGGTCTTCTCCATCGAGATTATCGCTTCCCACCATATCCGGGCCCGGAAGATCATGGAGCGGCTACATTACACCAACATCCACCTGAGGTTGGGCGACGGCTGCGATGGCTGGCCCGAGGAAGCGCCCTTTGACGGCATCGTAGTAACCGCCGCCGCCAAAGGCCAGACCCCCACAACCCTGCTGGAGCAGCTCTCGGACGGTGGGCGTCTGGTTATCCCCATCGGACAGACCCTCTACGACCAGCAGCTGATGGTCTATACCCGCAAAAAGGATCAGATGATCGCTAAGGAGGACCTGGCGGTGCGCTTCGTGCCCCTCGTTCAGGGAGGGGAGAAATAGTTTCTAGCTTGCCCGGCGCTTGTCCGGCGTAAGAGCACTCACCCCCAGGTCCCGTCTCTTTGTAAGCCTATCCCGACCCACTTGGGCTAGGCTCCTTCCTGCAATCCACAACAATCCGGCAACTGTCTGTTTTTCGTATCCATATATGTAAAAAATGAATTAATATCATAGCTAACGCCTCCGTCGGTGGCGTTCCTGGCTCACTTCATTTTATAAGTGTAACGATCCAGCTAAATGAAACCCGAAGAAGAAGCTCGCCAACTAATTGACCAGCAGCTCGAACTGGCTGGCTGGCAGGTCCAGGAGTTCAAGTCAATCAATCTTGGTGCATCACTGGGTGTTGCTGTCACAGAGTTTCCTACGCAGGCGGGGCAAGCCGATTACGTCCTGTTTACCGACCGCAAGGCCGTGGGTGTTATCGAGGCCAAGCCTGAGGGAACAACCTTGGGTGGTGTAGCGGAACAGACAGCCAAATATATCCATAGTTTCCCGGAGAATATCCCCCACTTTGAGATGCCATTGCCCTTCGCATACGAAAGCACAGGGGTAGAGACTTACTTCAGGGATGAACGGGACCCGTTCCCACGATCAAGGCGTGTGTTTGCCTTCCATCGGCCGGAGACGCTCCTTGAATACCTCAAGGACGACGTTACCCTCAGGGGACGGCTCAAGCAGCTGCCCCCCTTAAATGTCAACGGGCTCAGGGACTGCCAGATAGAGGCCATTACCAACCTTGAGCAGTCGTTCCATGATGCACGGCCCAAGGCACTGATTCAAATGGCGACAGGCACGGGAAAAACCTATACCGCCGTCAGTTTCGTCTATCGCTTGATAAAATTCGCCAAGGCCAGGCGAATACTGTTCCTGGTGGATCGCCGGACACTTGGCAGACAGACACGAAGCGAGTTCCAGCAGTATATCACTCCCGATGATGGGCGGAAGTTCACCGAGCTATACAACGTCCAGCTGCTTGCATCCAACACTATCGATCCCGTCTGCAAGGTGAGCATTTCCACTATCCAACGACTGTATTCCATGCTGAAGGGGGAGGAACTGGACAAGGAGCTCGATGAGGTGTCGCTTGCCGAGATGAGTCCCGATGATGCCCCTGAAAAAGAGGTGGCCTACAATCCCAATATACCCATTGAGACCTATGACTTTATCATCACCGACGAGTGCCACCGCTCCATCTATAACCAGTGGCGGCAGGTCCTGGATTATTTCGACGCCTTCATTATCGGGCTGACGGCCACACCCTCCAAGCAGACCTTCGGCTTCTTTGACCAGAACCTGGTCATGGAGTACAACCACGAGCGGGCGGTGGCTGACAGGGTCAATGTGGGCTATGAGGTCTACCGCATCAAGACGGAGATTACCGAGAAAGGCAGCAAGGTTGATGCGGGCCACACCATCGACAAGCGGGACCGGCACACGCGGCAGATCAGGTGGGAGCAGTTGGATGAAGTCCTGGAGTATACCGGGCAGCAGTTGGATCGTGATGTGGTGGCTCCTGACCAGATCAGGACCGTGATCAAGACCTTTAAGGAACAGCTTTTCACGGAAGTCTTTCCTGGCAGGACCGAAGTTCCCAAAACTCTCGTATTTGCCAAGGACGACTCCCATGCCGAGGACATCATGCGCATCGTGCGGGAGGAGTTCGGCAAGGGGAACGAGTTCTGCAAGAAGATCACCTACAAGACTACCGGCGACAAGCCGGAGAACCTCATCGCCAGTTTTCGCAATTCATACAATCCCCGTATCGCCGTGAGCGTTGACATGATCTCCACCGGGACGGACATCAGGCCGCTGGAGTGCCTGCTGTTCATGCGGGATGTCAAGTCCAGGGTTTATTTCGAGCAGATGAAGGGCAGGGGTACCAGGGTCATTTCCAGCACTGACCTGAAGGCGGTAACGCCCGACACTGAGCACAAGACCCATTTCATCATTGTGGATGCTGTCGGTGTTACCGAAAGCGACAAGACCGAATCCCGGCCACTGGAGCGCAAGCGGACCGTATCCTTTGAGAAACTGGTATCATCGGTGGCGGTGGGCACACGGGATGAGGACACCCTCATTTCCCTGGCGGGCAGGCTGAGCAGGCTGAGCCTTCAGATTGACGAGGAGGAGGAGCAGGAGATCAGTGATGTTTCCGGCGGCAAGACCTTGCCGGAGATCACTCACGGCCTGCTGGACGCCATTGATCCCGACCGGCGGCTGGACAAGGCCAGGGAGATCACCGGGACCGATTCGCCAACTGATGAACACGTTACCCAGGCCACCGAGCTGCTGACTAATGAAGCGTGCGCTCCCTTCGATGATCCCAAATTCCGGGAGACGCTGGTCAATATTCACAAGCGGCAGTACCAGGTGATTGATACAGTGAGCCGTGACCGGGTCATCTCCACCGGCATGTCCGGGCAGATCGCCAGGAATACGGTTGATAACTTCCGTAAGTTCATCGAGTCGAATAAGGACGAAATCCTGGCGCTACAGATCATCTACAACCAACCCTACGACAAGCGGCACATCACCTACGAGATGATCCGGCAACTGGCCCGAGCGATGGAGAAGCCGCCCTATAACCTTTCCGCCGAGCGGGTATGGACGGCCTATGAGCAGCTGGAAAAGTCCAAAGTAAGGCAGGCTGGTCCCCAGCGGCTGCTCACCGACATCATCTCTCTGGTGCGGTTCTCCGTTGGCAAAACCGAAGTGCTGACACCCTTCCAGGCAACGGTGGAGGAGCGCTTTGCCGACTGGCTGGAGAACCAGCGCAAAGCGGGAAATACTTTCACGCCTGAACAGGCGGATTGGCTCACTATGATCAAGGACCACATAGCAACCAGCATGGAGATAAAGGTGGACGACTTTGATAATGTGCCTTTCTACGACAAAGGCGGCGCTGGGAAAGCGAATGTGGTGTTTGGGGAACGGTTGAATCCGTTGATCGATGAATTAAATCAGGTGTTGGCGGCGTGAGTGCCGATCACAAAGTTGAAAGATGGGAATATTCCCGAATTGGTGATACCTGCTTCACAACGAGCGGGGGAACGCCCAGCAGAAAGAAACCAGAATACTATAATGGGTCAATCCCTTGGCTGAAGTCTGGTGAGCTCCGAGATGGCAAAATATACTCAGCAGAGGAAACGATCACTGAAGAAGGACTGACAAACTCAAGTGCCAAGGTCATTAAGAGCGGCTCCTTGCTAATAGCACTTTATGGTGCTACGGTTGGCAGGTTGGGATTACTTGAAATAGACGCAGCAACTAATCAGGCAATATGCTCTATTGAGACGCCAAATGATATCAAGAGAGAATTTTTATTCTGGTATCTCAGGCAAAAAAGAGAAGCACTCTTACAGAGCAGGATTGGTGGTGCCCAACCAAACATCAGTCAGTCGATTCTCAAGAAATTAGAAATTCCAATACCACTGCTTGACGAACAACACCGGATAGTCGCCAAAATCGAAGAGCTCTTCACCAAGCTAGATGCCGGGGTGGCGGCGCTGTCGCAAATCCAGGCACAGCTCAGGCAATACCGCCAATCGGTGCTCAAATCCGCGGTGGAGGGCAGACTCACGGCCCAATGGCGGGAAGAGCATAAGGGCGATCTGGAACCAGCCTCGGAGCTACTTAAGCGTATACTGAGAGAACATCGGGAGAAGTGGGAAGCGGAGCAACTGGCCAAGTATGAAGCAAAAGGTCAAAAACTACCGAAAAACTGGCGGGAGAAGTACAAAAAGCCTGCTGCGCTAGATACGTCCAGCCTGCCGGAGCTGCCGGAGGGGTGGGTGTGGGCTAAAAATGAGTCAGTATGCGAAAAAATTCAGGACGGCACTCATTTTTCACCGAAAATACAATATAATGAGTTCGCCACCGGAAGATACATGTATATTACCGCAAAAAATATTCGAGAGTATGGTCTTGATCTGAATGATATTTCATATATTGATGGGCGTGTCCACAGAGAAATCTATGCAAGGTGTGATGTTAAAAAAAATGATGTCCTAATTGTTAAGGATGGAGTTAAAACTGGGACCGTTGCAATGAACGATCTTGACGAACAGTTCACTTTACTCTCAAGCGTGGCATTTCTCCGACCAATAAGATCAGTACTCTTACCGAAGTATTTGCATCTCTACCTTAAGAGTCCCATCGGCTTTAGATCAGTAACGGGTAAGATGAGCGGGACAGCAATAAAGAGAATCATACTCCGGAGACTAAATGAGACTCCCATTGCTGTGCTGCCACTTGTTGAACAAGAAGTTATTGTCGCTAGAGTTGGAGAGCTACTATCAATATGCGATGGTGTTGAGCAGGACCTTAATAGCCACATATTGAGTACCAATACCTTGTACAAGTCGATCCTGAATACCGCATTTAAAGGCGATCTCGTCCCCCAAGACCCAGAAGACGAACCTGCGGAGAAGCCGCTGGGGAGGATTACGGCGGACCGGGAGAAATCATTAAAAATGAAGCGAAAACAGGTTCTCCCAGTCACAGGGAGCCAACCACGTGCATCTTCAAAAACCATTGAGGAGAATATTCAATTGAGTGATTCAATGGGTATGATTGTTAGCTCTGGCGATGAGCAAGATGATATTGTCAAGTTACTCCAAAAGAACAATGGTGGACCCATGCGAGCTAAGGACGTTTTTGCGTTCGGGAGATATAAGGATGATATCGCGATATTCTACCGAGCCCTTAGGGAAGAAGTAAAAAAAGGAACGGTCCGTGAAGTTCGTAAGGATAATGTTAGCTACCTCAAGTTGGCTAAAAAATGAGACTACTCTCAGTTAAAATAGAAGAATACAAAAACCTCAAGAATTTCGAGATTGATTTCAGCGAGGATCGGAAGATGTTTGCACTCATTGGTAAAAATGGCAGTGGGAAGTCAAATTTCTTTGAAGCCCTTGTTACTATTTTTAGAAACGTAGACCTTAATGAGAGCCAACATTTCTACTTTGAATTAGAGTATATGCTCAATGACCTGCTTGTGCAAATTTCATCCAAACCATCAGATCGTGGGACAAAAGCCGTTATGACTGTTGCGGGAAAGCGAGTTTCCCAACTGGATCAACCCTCCTATTTGCCAAGGCGGATATTCCTATACTATTCTGGCCAAAATGAACGCATAGAGCACGTTTTTAGCAAGCACCACGAAAGACATTACATAGAGATGTTAGATGGTAAGTCGCCGGAGAGACGATTCATTCTGACCCGATCTGAATATTTTTCTTTCGTTAGTCTGGCGTTCTTAGCATTTCAAGATAAAAAACTTTCCAGGTTCATGGAGGACAGATTAGGCATTCAGAATTTTGATTCGGCATTATTTACCTTTCATGAACCTGATTGGAGACATAACAAGAGACCGTTAGATTTTTGGGGAGCCCGAGGAAAAGTTCGAGATTTTCTTGATCGATTGTACCCCCTTGCCCTCGCGCCTATAGACTCTGGAATAAGGATCCAAAAAACCGAATGGAAGGGTGGAATGCGACAAGTTCTTTATCTCTATCTACCCTCGATAGACAAGCTCCATTCACTGGCCAAGCACTATAAAAGTTACCAAGAATTTTTTACAGTCCTGGAGAGCGGATACGCCTCCGAGATGATCGACGACATCAGCATACGAGTGGAAAAGAAATCAACTGGCCCTGATTTGGAATATCGCAACCTAAGCGAAGGTGAACGTCAATTGATCACCGTATTAGGGATGCTAATCTTCACAAGGGATGAGGAATCGCTGATCTTACTTGACGAGCCCGAAACATATTTGGATCCAAATTGGCAGTGGAAGTTCATTGATATCTTGAATGAAGCAGTTGAAATACACGATACCTCACAGATATTCATTGCTACACACGAGCCTCTTCTCATTGGTTCCATGGAATACGAAGAAGTTAAGGTATTTGTACTGGATGATGAATCTGGAAAGATTACGGTCGAGCCGCCTCTCGAAAACCCAAAAGGATTGGGTGTAGCTGGGATATTGACCCATATTTTTGGCATCCCGAGTTCGGTCGATCCAGAAACAGCAAGTCTTATGCAAGATCAACGAGATCTACAGGCAAAGAAGATATTAGGAAAAAAATTGTCTGCAAAGGAAGAGAAGTACTGGGTGAAGTTAGATAGTATTCTAAGTGAGAGGGGATTCCTATGGGAAAACAGAGATTCATTATATGAGGACTTCTTAAGAGCATATTATAAAAAAATGAATGCGCTATCCGCTGCAAAAACACCGATCTCAATTAAGAATCGGGAAGCAGTCATTCAAGAGATAATTGATTCTCTCAGCATTGAATATGAGGAACCCAGTTGAGATATATCGACCTTGACGGCCTAGAAGAGCATATACCGGATGATTGGGTCCAAGAGGCGGAAGAACTCCGCCAGAATTTATTCGATGCCACAGATAGTGCAGCGCGAAAAGAAATCATCAATAAGCACATGCATTGGAATGACATAAGAATGGTGAGGGCACTAAAAATGTATTTTCACAATAAATGTTGGTACACAGATAGCCGTGAATTGATTTCTGATTTCTGCGTCGATCATTTTAGGCCTGTAAATGAAGTGAAGGATGAAAATGATAATATCCTCGAGGATCATGGTGGTTATTGGTGGGAAGCCTACAATTGGCGTAATTATCGATTGACTGGTAAGCGGGTGAACAGTGCCTCTAGTAATGATCAACAGACTGAAACACAGGGGAAAGGAAGCTATTTTCCATTAGTAGATGAATCTAGACGCGCTAATACACACACAGACACTTTAGCCAGCGAGCTCCCTATCATCCTCGATCCTACCGAGCCTATGGACGTACTCCTAATTACTTATGGAGCCGATGGAGTGCCGATTCCTGTAACGCCTGAACCTGATGACCAGAACTTACCAGAACCAATTGACAGGAAGCGTGCGAGGTTAACAATTAAATATTTGAATTTAGATTCCCCGATTTTAAACGGCGAGAGGAAGAATATCTACCGAGATACGAAAAGAATTGTCACTAGAATTAATAACCTAGCAGATGAGTATGCACATCACCATGCCGATAGCGTTTACGGCGAGCTTCGAAGCGAAATTCGTAGTTTGATCAAGCTATATAAAGATTCAGACCAGTTGGAATTGGGAATTGTAATTCGACACTGTATTCTGGTTGAATCTGGTCAAACGATAACCAGGTATATAACCAGCGTTGCATAATATTAACAGCACAGGCTAGTGAAAGAATAATCATGACCTCAACCGCGTTAGTTCAAAAGCTATGGAACTACTGCCAAGTCCTGCGTGATGATGGCCTGAGCTATCTCGATTACGTCGAGCAGCTCACCTACCTCCTGTTCCTCAAGATGGACGACGAGCAGACCAGGCCGCCCTACAACCGGGATTCCAGGATTCCTGCCAAACACAACTGGCAGAGTTTCCAGGACAAGGAGGGGGATGAGTTGGAAGTCCATTACCGCCGTTCGCTGGAACAACTGGCCCGGGAGCGCGGCGCTCTGGGTGTCATCTTCCGCAAGGCCCAGAACAAGATTCAGGACCCGGCCAAGCTGCGCCGCCTTATCCACCTGATCAACGAAGAAACCTGGCTTGGGCTTGATGTGGATGTCAAGAGCGAAGTCTACGAAGGGCTGCTCCAGAAGAACGCCGAGGACGTAAAGAGCGGCGCGGGCCAGTACTTCACGCCCCGGTCTCTCATCAATGCCATCGTGGAGGTTATGCGGCCAGAGCCGGGGATGCGCATCTGCGACCCGGCTAGCGGCACGGGCGGCTTTCTCATATCGGCCCACGATCATATCGCACAAAACTACCCCCTGGATGTAGAGCAGAAAAGGCATCTGCGGTTCAAGGCCCTCAGGGGTGTTGAGATCGCCGATCCGGTAGCTCGGCTGTGCGTGATGAATCTGTATCTGCACGGCATAGGTGGGGACGAAAGCCTGGTTGAGGTGGACGATTCCCTGGAGTCGGACAAGGGTGAGCGGTTTGAGATGGTACTCACCAATCCACCCTTTGGCAAGAAAAGCAGCATCACCGTGTTCAATGGCGTTGGTAAGGCCAGCAGGGAGGCAGTAATCTACGAACGGCCTGACTTCTGGGCTACCACGTCGAACAAGCAGCTCAACTTCGTGCAGCATGTCAAGACCCTGCTCAAGATCAATGGCCGGGCGGCAATGGTAGTGCCGGATAATGTGCTGTTTGAAGGCGGAGCCGGGGAGGCCGTCCGCCGGAAGCTGCTGCATGAGTGCGATGTGCACACGCTCTTGCGCCTACCAACGGGCATATTCTACCGGCCCGGTGTGAAAGCCAACGTGCTGTTTTTCGACCGCAAGGAAGCCAGTGATACTCCCTGGACGCAAAAGCTATGGATATACGACTTTCGGACTAACAAGCACTTCACCCTGAAGCAGAATCCCCTTCAGGAGAAAGACCTCCAGGACTTCATCCAGTGCTACCATGTCGAGACCCGCCACGAGCGTGGGGAATCCGAGCGGTTCCACTCATTCACCTATGATGAGCTGATGCAGCGCGACAAGGTCAGCCTGGACATATTCTGGCTGAGGGACGAAAGCCTGGATGACCTTGATAACCTGCCTGAGCCTGATGTCCTGGCTCAGGAGATCATGGAGAACCTGGAGGCAGCCCTGGAACAGTTCCGGGGGATCGTGGAGGAGTTGGAGGAGAAGTAAGCGGTTCGCTCTTTTATCTTTGTGCCCTTGGCGTCCCAGAGGCCCGTCCGAAGGCGGGCTTGGCGGTTAACTTCTTGGCTCACCGCTAAACTCTTTCCCCCTCTATCTCCGAGAGAGGGGGCCTCACGGAGTGAGGGGGGTGAGTGCTTTTCGCGCACCTCGCGCACCAGGCGAACGACAAACCGCCGCTGCCGGCTTATATTCCGGCGCTATGACAGTTGCACTAGCAGACTGCCCGGTTCGCTGCCCTACTTTGGCGGAATTCCTTATCATGGGCCGCATAACGCCCATTTTGGTCTTTCCGTCGGAGACTTTTTTAAAACCGTCCCGATATGGCCTGGTTTTGTCCAGTTTTGCGCCGGTTCTTTCTGGGCCCGTTGTACCCGCTGGAAAACTGAACACCACCCAAACAGTGCTCTCGTCGGGGGATACCCCTGAAAAAACGGAATTTTGTATAGGTTTTGTTAAATTTTGCGCAGAGCACGCAGAGGACGCAGAAGTCTATTATTTCCTCTTTTTCTATCCTGTCAATCCTGTTATCCTGTCAGATTCTTCATTCTTCACTTTTCAATATTCAATATTCAATTGTCAATCGACAATGCCCAAGCCCCCCTGCCTCACGCCTCGCCGCCGAACCCAGTGAACTGGGAGATCTCAATGCCGAACTGCCGGGCCGCTTCGGACCATTTGGCGTGATCGGCCTTTTCGAAGATGAACTCACCACTGGCGGGAATGACCAGCCAGTCCCCGTTGGCTATTTCCCGTTCCAGCTGATCGGAACCCCATCCGGCATACCCCATGGTGAAACGGTAACGCTCCGGGCCCTTCCCGGCCTC
>Ga0114923_10003554_pt1 | contig 10519 bp, 9 predicted proteins | sample SumtaG_FD_89578 | JGI IMG/M metagenome (GOLD analysis project Ga0114923, IMG submission 89578) | Deep subsurface microbial communities from Indian Ocean to uncover new lineages of life (NeLLi) - Sumatra_00157 metaG | ecosystem: Environmental > Aquatic > Marine > Oceanic > Sediment | place: near...
ATCCGACAAGCATGGAATAGAGGCTAACCTTCCCTTTCCAATGGCGATCGGTAAAATCGGCCTGGCCAATGCATGTATTGAAATTGGAGATCACGATGGGGCCAGCAAAGCCCTCAAAGAAGCAAACGGCACCGCTCAGCGTATGGAGTCCATTGCGTTGAAGTTCATGTGTCAGATTGGTTGGGCCTATTCAGCCTTGAAAAAGGATGATGAGAGGTCGCTGCTCAAACACCTGGAGCTGATGACGGCAGAGGGAAAGGACTATGCCCCTTTCTATTCCCCCCCCGGCATGTGGCGTCCCCCGGTGATGTCACAGCTGTGCGCCAAGGCGTTAGAACACGGGATCGAGGTTGATTACGTCCGGGACCTCATCCGCAAACGGAACCTGACTCCACCTGAAAACTCCCTCCAGGACCTTGACAACTGGCCGTGGCCTGTTCGGATCAACACTCTCGGACCGTTTGGCCTTTTCAGGGACGGTGATCCTGTCAGGTTTTCCGGCAAGGCACAGAAAAGGCCTTTGGAGCTACTCAAGGCGCTTATCGCTCTCGGCGGGCGCGAAGTCAGCACGACCAAACTGATGGACAGCCTCTGGCCTGACTCAGATGGTGACCTGGCCCAGAACTCTTTTAACGCTGCGCTCCATCGCCTGCGGAAGCTCATCGGCGTCAAGAAAGCCCTTACCCTTCAGGAAGGGCGGCTCACGCTGGATCCGAGGTATTGCCGGGTGGACCTCTGGGCCTTCGAGGAAGCCTGCGAGGCAGCGGACGTAGCCTTCAGGGAAGGCCAGTCAAGTAAAGATCAACCAAATGAGGCTTTCCCTGCCTTGGCCAGGAAAGCTCTTGACCTCTTCGGCGACCAGTTCCTGCCCGATGATCTGAAGCAGTGGGCGATCTCCCCACGGGAAAGGACGCGGATCAAATATTCACGGGTCGCGACCAGACTGGGCCGTTACCTGGAAGATAACGATGACATTGACGAGGCCATCGACTGCTACCTTAAGATCCTTGATATTGATGATCTCGCCGAAGAAGTCTACGCCAGCCTCATGAGGTGCTATGAGACAGCCGGCCGCAGAGCCGATGCCGTAGCCCTCTATGAAAGGTGCCGGAGTGCGCTGTCACAGGGGCTTGGCGTCGAACCCTCCCCGGAAATCGAAGCTGTCTATAAGAGGATCAGAAAACGGATCAGGTCGTGACTTGGGCATAAGAGCCAATCTCAATGCTTTTTCACCACCCGTTCGTCACGCACTTCATTGATGTGACTCACTAGAGGCACAGAGGTCACGGAGAAAGGCTAAATCAGGGGTAGAAACACGGTTGCTATAAAAGCGGCAGGGGCTTAATTTAACAGGGATGAAGGGGATAAAGAGGATAAAGGAACACCTGCACCAACAGCTTTTCAAGGCGACTTGTCACGGCGCAGGTAACTTGTGAGGGCTTAGCTGCAGACGACGCCTCATAGACGTAAACGGGAGTTACATCCCGGTTGTAACGAAGACGGGAAAAATCCCATTAAGCGGGATTGCCGCGTCGCCCACTCCCCCTCTCGCCCACTCTCCCCCTCCGGTGCTCTCCCCCTCCCCCATCGCCCCTCCCCCCTCCCCCATCGCCCATCGCCCATCGCCAAGTACACATTAATCAGGGAAATCTTCATTTTTTTCGAAAAATGTTCAATTTTTCCTGAATCAGTAAGTCATTCGTAAGTTCCGATTTCCTAGAATCTACACAAAACATGGACAACTTCTCACCAGGAGCGCTGTGCACTCTACCCGGGGAGTTAAATGGACAGCTACATAATACGCATCTATCGGCGGAACAGAGATGACCCAAACAGGGTTACCGGTGTGGTTGAGTGGTCGGAAACCAGGGAGAAGAGATCCTTCCAGGGTTCGGACGAACTGTTAAGAATCCTATGCGGGCCGGAGATCAAGCTGGAACCGGAAGCTGGGGAAAAAAGGGATGGATAGAAGCGAAGCGGGGGTCTGGTAGCCGCAAAACAGGGGGTAGATCATGAAAAAATTTGTTAACGATGCCGGGAGATTTTTCAGGACTTTGAGGGGCTGCATCTCGAGAACGTGGCAGGAGGCAGACAGTCATTACCACATACCCAAGAGTCGTTTTGGTGACGCTGAGTATAACCAGACAGCTTACAGTTCCACGCAGGTTCAGGATGTGCATGGCAAGGTGGGAACCTTTTTCAGGACTCTGAAAAGCTGCATATCCATGGCATGGAAAGAATCAGACCATTATTATCACCTTCCCAAAAGCCGGTATCAGGATCCAGTGTTTGTCAGGGAGAAGATGACAGCCGCTCCAAGGCCTCAAGGCAAATTTTTCAAAGGATCCTTTACCGTTGGCTTGGGGATCTCGGGTGAAAGAACCGAGGACGGTTGGAGTATTAGCAGACCTGGGGAACCATCCGGGTTTCGGCCAGACGAAGAGTTTATCGTCCCTGATGATGGGGCAGATTTTAGCCGGAAGCCGGAGATAGGGCCCGAATAACCGACAAGGCGCCTTCGGGCCCTGTTCGACGACCGAGCTTTGGGAAATCGGGGGATTTCGTTGAAAAGGGAGCGGGGGGGCCATCGGAATGCGGAGGAGGGCCCACGGACCCTTCTCCGCGCCATACCTTCTTCTACATTCCCTATTTCCCCATTTATCTGGCCAAAATGGTTTTGACCTTGACTCAACGCACCTCACACCACGCACTGTTTGCTTTCCTCCCCAGGAGCAGGACTTCGACCAGGTCCTGGACTTTCCTAGACACCAGACACTAGGTACCAGGTACTGCCTTATGCCTTATGCCTTATGCCTTATCCTTTATCCCTATCACTTCCATTTCGTCCTGAGCCGGGTCACCTCTTTTCCATCACTCTCCCTGTTTATGGAGTGCAGCCATGTGCCCTCCTCTTCGGTCGGCTGAATGGCGGCCACCAGCCGGTCTCCCGCGACGGCTTCCGCTTTGAAGACAGCTTCAATGGAAAAAGGGAGGATCCCGCTCTCGATCCCCGGTGAAACTGAATCCAGGGCCCACTGGATATAGAACACATGGTTGACGTGCCTGTACATGTCCAGGCAACTGGAAGGGACGGTGAACGGATCGCCGCTGCGTGGTGAATCCACCGGCGGAAGGTGCTCGATCCCAACCTCGACGGCTCGCCTCTTAAGGACAGGAAGGTCCGGAAGAGCATCATCACTTTTCACGGGGCGTCTCTTCACCGCGTCGATAAGTGCCCAGGAGGTAGTTGCCGACGCGATCAGGTTTCTGTCAGCGCCTCCTTTAGCTCCATACACCTCGAAATCACGCAGATAAAATCGCTCCTGGCGTCCCGGGTACCAGGTATTGATGGTAACCGTTTCGCCGGCCCGGGGATACCTGTCGATCTTTAAATGATATCCCACCAACACCCAGAGAAGGTCCTTTTCCATCAGGTCCTGGATCGACGCTCCCAACTTCCTGATGTGAGAGTCGGCCGTCTCCCCAAGGTAGTCAAACAATGTCCGCACGTGGGCCGCCTGGTGCGGGCCCAACTCGTAGTTGCGAACGGTGTAAACCTGAGAGTGCATTCCCTCCATCGGTCCCTCCCTTCCAGAAAACATCTATAGCACACTTGTTCACACTTCAGGTGCACGGGTGCGCTGGAGACTTAGAGCACCAGACGCGGCGACGCGGTGAAGGGGGGACGCGGTGTGATCATCCTCCGTGTCTCGGTGTCTCCGAGTCTCCGTGTCAGGGGGTTTTCTTCGTTTCCCCGTTACGGGCGGGCCTGGCGATCTTTGAATTCCGGGAACCTGATCCTTTCCGGCCGCTCAGTCCAGGCTGTTCCCTCCCCGAGCTGGCCTTCGTCGTTGTCACCGACACTCCACAGAGAGCCGTCCCTGTCCACGAAAAGGGCAAACCCCGCCCCGAAGGACATGTTCCTCCACGGCCCCACGGAAAACAGTCGTGGAGTTGTAGAGCTTTCCACCGGTCCCTCGAGCCCGTCTCCAAGGACCCACAGAGAACCGTCTTCTTTCAGGGCCATGGCGGTCCCATAGGCGGCCCAGACATCCATCACTGTGTCGAGCAGGTAGGCTCGGCTCGGGGTCGGGATATCTTTTTTCACACCGAGTCCGAGCTGGCCGTGGGTACCGGAGCCCCAGGACCACAATGTGCCGTCCGATCTCAGAGCTACGGAGTACCGGCCTGCGGCCACAACTGTCATCCAGTCCTGGTTTTCACCTACCTGCCGCGGCACCACACCGAAGGCCCCCTCCTCCCGACCCAGCTGCAGTTCCTTGTTGCTTCCCCAGGACCACAGGGTGCCGTCCTTTTTCAGTGCCAGGGTGTGCATCGGGCTTGTGGATGCCTGGAACCAGTCTGTCTCCTTTCCGACCCGTATCCAGCTCACTGCGTTGGCGCGCGAACCGATCCCGAGCTGCCCGTGCTGGTTCTGTCCCCAGGCCCACAGCGATCCGTCATCCCGTACGGCCAGTGCGTGCGAGGCTATGGAGGTAACCGAAAGCCAGCCGTTCGCCTCCACAGCTTTGACGGGGACCCTCGATCTTTTAAGCCTGCCCTCTCCCATTAGGGCGTACCGGTTGTAGCCCCACACCCACAGGGAGCCGTCCGCCCTGATAGCCAGGCTGTGATCCTCACCAGCTGCGGCGTTGACCCAGCTCTGCCCCCCGTCCACCCTGACGGGGGACCTCCTGTGCACGTTGGTCCCGTCGCCGAGTGGCCCGTATTCATTGTATCCCCATGCCCACAACGATCCGTCGCCCTTCAGCGCCAGGGAATGCCTTGATCCGACGAAGGTTATGGCCCAGTTTTTTTCACTTCCGATCCCCGTCAGCGCCGTTTTTCGGCCCGGGGTTCCGATACCCAGCTGACCTGATGAATTGCTGCCCCAGGTCCACACCGAGCCGTCACCGGCCACCGCCGAAGCATGGCGAAAACCGCCCGAGACGGCAACGCTGCCAGCTGGTCCCTCCACCTTGACGGGAACCCCGCTGCTGTCGCTGGTACCGTTGCCCAGCTGCCCGAACCTGCCGTTGCCCCAGGCCCACAGGGAGCCGTCCTTTTTAATACCAAAGGAAAAATAGCCGCCGGTCCCCGTCTTATGCCAATCGGTGGATGCCCCCACCTGCGCGGGAGCGCGCCCGTTATTTTTCGACCCGAGGCCCAGTTCCCCCGACGCGTTGTTGCCCCAGCTCCAGAGGGTACCTTCCTCCTTTACCGCCAGGGACTGCAGGCCCCCGGCGGCGATATCCGCCCAATCAGAGTCTAGTCCGATACGTACCGGCCTCAGCCTGGGTCGAGCCGTGCCGTCCCCCAGGGAATAAAACTGGTTCCTGCCCCATGCCCAAAGGGTGCCGTCCCTTTTCACCGCCAGGGAGTGGTGGCCTCCTGCCGAGATCAGCGCCCAGTCCATATCGGACCCTACACGCAGGGGATAAAACAGGTGCCCCGTACCGCCTGTACCCAGCTGGCCGTAGGTGTTACGACCCCAGGACCAGAGGGATCCGTCCTTTTTAAGCGCCAGGGTGTGCTCCCCTCCTGCGGAGACTGCCGCCCAGTCCCTGTCCTCCCCTACCTGGACGAGGGTGAGGGCATCATCCCCGCGGCCGTTTCCCAACTGTCCATACTGGCTTTCACCCGCGCACCACAGAGTGCCGTCCGCCTTTAGAAACATGGAGTGATACCGTCCGGCAGACACATCCAGCCATACGTCTTCGCCGCTTATGAGAACAGGAGCGCTGCGGTCGGTCCGGCTGCCGTCCGCCAGCTGGCCGCTCTTGTTGGCGCCCCAACCCCACACGGTCCCGTCATCGCGGATCACGAGGACGTGGGCGGACCCCGAAGAAACCGCCGGCCGGACCGGAAAAGGGGTCTGATCTGCCACGCTCACGGCTCCACAGGCACCGAACAGAACCAGCATACCAAGGACTGCAGTCAGGATGGATTTCATGGAAAGGTCTCTTATCATGACACTGGAATATACCACGGGGGATGGGATTTATTCCCGGATGGGGGTTCGGCGAAACGAAGAGCAACCGCCTGACACGGGGAAGCGGGGAAAAGGAGAAAAACCGGTTACGAAATATCCAGGTATCCAGATAAAACCTCCACCACCAGCTTGCCACGGCGTAGTTCAAAGGGCGTTAGCGAATGTAGGAGCTGCTGCCTTGGTGGAGCGATTCCGGTTCCTTAAAAAGCGGTGAAAGCCTTAACGCCCTTCGACGCGCTCTGCTTGCTCAGGGCAGGCAGACATGGCTCGCTGGTAGGCCGCACATCCCGCAGATTTTCGCAGGGCAAATCTTGATGACTTTGCAAAAAGTCATCAACGCGCCCCGTGTGGGGGGCCCAAATCAATGACGGGCAATGTAAGTCATTGATTTGTAAGGAAAGCGAAAATGACACTTTTCGTTTTTAAGTGGAGCAAAAAGCCACGAATGGACTTTTTGCGACTCTATCAATCTTGGATCTTGGATTGTACTTCTTTGAGATATGAGATTTGGGATATGAGATCTAGTTTTTCAGAAGGTGGTCAAAGATGAACCTGTAATGGTTTTCAAGCGGCGCCATGTTTTTCATTACTTTCATCCTGATAATGGCTCCGTGCCAGCCGGCAATAATGAAGTAAGCGGTCTCCCTGACATCCAGGTCGGCCGGGATCTCCCCGGCCTCGCGCGCTTCCCGGAGAACACCGGAGAAAATATCGGCCATTTTGTCGATGGCCTCCTGAAGCTTTTCCCTGAATGCCGGACTCAGGTCGGCCATCTCCTGGGACAGGTTACCGACCGGACATCCGCAGGTAAAACTGGTGGAAGTGAAGAAGTCCATGAACCACCTGAAAAGCGCCTGGAGCCTTGCCAGGGGAGGCCTGGAAGTGTCCTCCAGAATCTCCCCGGTCATGCCCTCGAACTGGCTGTTGAAGTGGTCAACGACCTGTAGGCCGAAATCCTCCTTGTTTTTAAAGTAAAAATAGAAGGAACCCTTGGGGACTCCAACTGCATCGAGGATCTCTTTGATACCCGTATTGTTAAACCCCTTCCGGTGGATAATTTCCGCCCCGGTACTGATAATTCTCTCTCTTGTTTCCATCCCGACACTCATAATATTCGTAGTGAGCTCCCCAATATCTTCTTAACATCCAGAACCAGGTGCTGGTTTTGGATGTTAACTCTTGAATTTCACTTGGTTTTTTGTGATTGCAGTAAAACGTCTTCCATAAATTACATCCAGGATGTTTGAATGGGTTCTCCGATAGACTCCTAGTAGTTGACCGTCTCGGTGTGTCCGAACTGGATCGTATTGTCGGTAAGCAGAACTTCACCGAAATCGATCCTCACGCCAACGAAATCTGCCGGGTCGCCCGGAAGGTCCTTCAGGAAGGGGAACTTCGTTATTACCATCCCGAATATTTTCTGCATCTCCTGGGGATCTTCTATAACCGTGGCGGTTCCTGTACCCTTGATGTAAACGAGCTGCATCAACTCCTCGCCGCTTGGGCAATCGTGGTCAATAACAAACGCCACATTGTTGTTATTCCTGATCTGCTGAACCTTCCTCGAGTCTCTCAAGGTGATAAAGTACAGGCGGCCGTCACCGTCTTCGGCAGCGTAATCGACGCCTCTGACACACGGCAGCCCGTCATCATCGACAGTAGCGATATGTACAAGGTTATGGTTCATCACTACATCATTGACCTTCTCTTTTGCACTCATGTCTCGACCTCCTTGAATATGGACCAGGTGGAAATTGTGGGATTGCGTGAACCATAGTAGACCGGTCGTCTACCAATGTCAAAATACCTGTAAGAAATCGCGATTAATTTTATTTTTGCGTTTCTGGGGATAAAAAAATTGTTGGCAACTGGCTTCGCCGGATGAGAATGAGGGGCGGTCTTTATGGTCTTGATCAGGTCATACGCAGAATCCTGATCCGTTCCGTTCGAGATGAAGATCTGAAGTCGAACACATTGGACATCGATTTTGCCCCTGGCGCGGATCTGGATCCGGCTGTATTAGGAGGCTATCCGAACCATTCCTGAAAAAGATTGGCGGCTTTATAAGGACGGGCATATAGCCGAGACGGTGCACTGCATGGAGAAGACGAAAAAGGCGTTTCGCCTGTTCGAGATGATCCGATGGAGAATCCGCGTCTTCACAATGGCGTTACAGCCGGAGCTTCAAGAGTTGGGGAACGTGTTCCGGAGGGTGAACCATACCCGAAATCCGCCGAAAATGCCCTAATGGTCAGGGTAGGACGGTTAACGGGTGACGTGGGGCGGCAAATTCAACAGCAACCAACAGCGTGGCGGGAAACCAGCACACGCTGCCAGATACCAAAAAACGGCCCTCTCAACGCTCCGACCGAGGATCGGCCCAATTCATTTGCGGATTTCGGGTGTTGCGGAGAATTGCGTATCTCAACTTTCTCCAGTAAACTCGTCAACAAAAGGGCCGTAAAAGAGGTGGTGTCATGACGGACAAGAGTCTAGATTTTCAGGATATCTATGAAGAGTTCCAGCCGAAGATTTTCCGGTACTTCGCCAGACTGGCGGGGGACGACGACGCCGAGGATTTGACGCAGGAGACCTTCGTCAAGATCAGCAGGGGCCTTGGCAGCTTCAGGGGTGACTCCAAGCTGTCAACGTGGATCTACAGCATCGCTACCAACGTCGCCCGGGACAGGTTCAGAAGCGCTGCGTTCCGCCATGATTCGGCACTTGCCCCCGTGCCCGTTGACGAGCTCGACCTTGAGGACGAAAACGTCTGGACGGGGCAAAAGATCCGCTCCATCGATGAAGTGACTATCCGTAAAGAGATGAACACGTGAATCAGGAGCTTCATTGACGGTCTTCCGGAGGAATACCGAGCTGCTCTGATTCTCAAGGACCTGGAGGGGTTAAAAAACCAGGAGATCGCGGACATCCTTGGCGTATCTCTCGGAACGGTCAAGATCAGGCTCCATCGAGCCAGGAACCGGCTGAAGGGAAAGCTTGACACCGGCTGCGACCTGCACCGGGACCCCGAAGATGAGCTTGCCTGCGAGCTAAAAAAATCCGGGAATTAAGCAGCTGCGGCAAGCTGCTTCAGATCGCCATCCCCACCTTCCCCGTTCCCATTTCTACTTTTCGCCCAAAACCCGGAACCTGGAATCCGTCCGCCTGCGCTAATGCCTTGCGAATATCTATTATGAACAAGGACCCCAGACCTCGGAACTCGGAACCTGGAACTCGGAACAAGTTCTTTCTGTATCCTTTTCCTCCGCCCCTCCGTCTAATAAGGCAAAGGAGGTGAAGAACATGATAGCTGAAGCTGGATTCTGGAACACTTACTGGTGGATATTCCCCCTGGGCATGATGCTCCTGTGTTTTATGACGATGCGTGGAAAAGGCATGTGCGGTATGCACAGCTGGAGGGGGACCGACTCTTCCGAAACCGCGAAAGAGGTCCTCGACCGAAAATATGCCCTCGGAGAGATCGATCGCGCAGAGTTCGAAGAGAAGATGAGGGATATCGGGTGGGTTAACGGGCGATGAAAAATCATGGTGCAGCGGTGTCAGGTTCCTCCTCCGCTAAAGCTGCGGCAGACAGGCCTGTCTTCATATCTTTGTCAGGAAGCAGGCTTGTCCCACAGCATTTTACCTTATCTGCCGTTCGTGTCGTATTTTACCAGGCTCACACTGGTGACGGCACCGGCATCAAAAACCCCATTATCGATCACGGAACCGTGCCCCTGGTAGCTGCCCATATTGTAGGTGATAAGGCAGGTCTCCCCCGATTCGCACAGGAGATTGTCGTTCCCGATATCGTCGCCCATGACCTCTACGGTATTGACCAGGTAGTCCGTCGTTGACCCTGAGAACCAGATAAAGGGTAGCGTATTCCACTGCGGATCCGGGAAGGTCAGCGCTTCCAGCAGGACAGGTCCACCCGCGTCGCCCACATCCCCGGTGGCTGCCAGGCTCCAGTCCCATATGCGGGCGGTCTCACCGGCGCCCACCCAGCCCTGGTTGGAAGTGTCAGCAAAGGCGTTCCCGTCCCTGCCCCATCCACGGTAGGCATTGTCAAAGGATGTCCAGGCAGTAATAAGGTCGTATTGGGCTGCACCGTTTGAATCACTGACGTTGGTGGTATCGCCAGATGCTTTTCCAACAAAAGACGAGTCAGAATTAACTGGCCTGTAAAGCACCGCTGAGGACGTATGGCCTGTGTACGCAGATGAACCGTAGGCACCGGTGGCAGTGCAGGTAATGGTCACAAGTCCCTGTGCAAAGCCAGGTGGTTCCGTCTGACAATCGTTACCGCTATGGTTACCTACTTTCAGCAGACCGGCAAATACGTTGGAGTTGGCGCTGTTCCTCAGGTAAATACCATAGGTTACGTTGTTGCTGGACTCAATATTGATGAACTCGTAAGAAGTACTATTCTTCTAACTATTTGAAAATGTTAAATAAAGTTAATTTTCTCTTTCTTAAGGTGCATGGTTTATGTTAGAATATGTCAACAAAAACAGAGTGTTACAA
>Ga0114923_10003556_pt1 | contig 10518 bp, 11 predicted proteins | sample SumtaG_FD_89578 | JGI IMG/M metagenome (GOLD analysis project Ga0114923, IMG submission 89578) | Deep subsurface microbial communities from Indian Ocean to uncover new lineages of life (NeLLi) - Sumatra_00157 metaG | ecosystem: Environmental > Aquatic > Marine > Oceanic > Sediment | place: near...
CTGGTGGGATGGCGACACTTATAATCTTTCTATTGGCCAAGGAGATATTTTAGTCACCCCTCTTCAGGTAGCTGCTGCTTTTGCAGCTATAGCTAATGGAGGAACACTTTACAAACCTAAAAGCGTGAAACAAATTATAGATAAAGAAAAAAATCTAATTGAAGAAATCAACTCCGAAATTTTACGAAAAAACTTTATTAATCCAGAAAATCTTCAGATTGTTAGGGAAGGAATGAGAAGAGCAGTAAGTGGAAAAGATAGTCCTTATGCTTCTGCTGTTTCACTAAATTCTTTGCCAGTCAAAGCCGCTGCTAAAACTGGAACCGCCCAGACCTCAAGGCCCGATTATTTTCATAACTGGATAACTGCTTTTGCTCCTTATGACGACCCTCAGATAGTTTTAGTAATTATGATTGAAAACGTTAAAGGCATTAGAGTTGCTACCTTGCTGGTAGTAAAAGAAGTTTTTAATTGGTATTTTGCCCGATAAAACATAGAACATGAAAAAAAACTTTTTTATATTTTTTATCCTTAATATTTTTTTAGTTAGCGCCAACCTGTACTTTTTTTCTTTATTAGCTCCAAAACAGCCAATAATTATCGATAATCTTCCGATAAAAACGTCCGATACAGAAACGAGCGATACTCTGCCAAAGAAACCAGCTCGTTATTTAAAAGACCTAACTCCAATAAGAGAAAGCTTGCTTCTTGATGAAGTAAGCTTTTTAGAAGTTCATTTATCTCAGATGAAAACAATATTTTATAAAACAGGCGTTTTAGAAAAAGAAGTGCCTATTTTAATAAAAGGAGATTCTAGCGGGTGGGGAGGAACCCCGGCTGGATTGTATGAATTAAAGAGTAAAAATTGGTTAGCTTTTTCCTCAATTTCTGAGGTCTATATGCCTTATTCGTTGGGTTTTTACGGAGCATATTATATCCACGGTGAACCCTATTATCCAGGGGGAAGGCCAGTGGCTTCTAAGTTCAGCAACGGCTGTATTCGCTTATTAGATCCTGATGCAAAAACTATTTACAAGTTAGTGAAAAAGGGAATGCCAGTTTTGGTAATTGATAAAGAAAATGATGATTATGAATATCAAACCACTCGCCCCGTACAAAAAGAACCCGAAATCTCTGCCAATAATTATTTAGTAGCCGACTTAGATTCAGGTTTTGTTTTTATGGAAAAAAATCCCCAAGCGAAAGCTCCGATAGCTTCTTTAACTAAACTAATGACAGCTATAGTAGTTACTGAAAACTATGATCAAAGGAAGTCTATTTTAGTGCAACCATGGATGCTTACGGCTTACGGCTCCACAAAAGGATTAGGAGCAGGAAAAAAGTTCAGGTTGACAGAGCTGCTTTACCCGCTTTTAGTTGAATCTTCTAATGATGCATCTGAAGTGCTTAGTTATTTTTTGGGAAGAGAAAAAACTATTAGGCTAATGAATGAAAAAACAAAACCAATCTTAATGGAGAAAACAAGTTTTATTGATCCGAGCGGATTAGATGCAGAAAATGTTTCAACTGCCCAAGATCTCTTTTATTTAGCAAAATATATATTAAATAATCGTATCCCTCTTTTAAAAATTAGTCGGGGCGAAAGGGTGACAAGCTTCGGAAAAGTTCATTTCGACCTTAAAAGTTTAGAAAACAAAAATATCTTTTTTGAACACCCAGATTTCATTGGAGGAAAGACGGGCTTAATTGCTGTTTCTGAATATGTTGGTCTTTTTGTATTTCGTTTCCCTTTAGAGACAAATGATGATATAGAGCCGGAGCGAAAAATAGTTATTATTCTTCTCGGCTCACCAACTTCTGACGACTTGGAGAAAGATGCTCAGAATATTCTTAATTGGTTAAAAGAAAATTATTTTTCAAGCTAAAAATATTTTTTAACATGCGCATCACTTTTATTTATTTAGATTTAGCCAGTGACCAGCCAACTTACACTGGCTATTTTTATCACGGCATTGCTTCTTTGTCCGCTGTTTTAAAAAAAGCGGGTTACCAGACCTCTCTTATTCAGCTTACAAAAGAAATTCCAACAGCTCAATTTCAAGAAAAAATAGAAAAATTAGACCCCGATCTTATTGCTTTTTCGTCAACCTCTCATATGTTCCCTTTGGTGAAGAAGTATGCTGCAATTGTCAAAAAAATGACTAAAACCCCGATTATTTGCGGAGGTGTTCATGCTTCAATATGTCCAGAAGAGGTTGTTTCTGACCAAAACATTGATATGGCTTGTATCGGCGAAGGGGAGCTAACTTTTTTAGAACTCTGCCAAAAGCTTGAAAAGGGACAAAACATTAAAGATATTAAAAATATCTGGATTAAAAAGGGGGGGATAATATATAGAAACGAAATTAGACCACTTATTTTGAATCTTGACGAACTTCCTTTTCCAGATAGGGAGATTTTTGATTATCCTAATCTTAATTTAGAAAGAAGAGGCATTGGGACATTTATGTTTTCCCGAGGTTGTCCTTATAGGTGCGCTTTTTGCTGCCATCCCAACCTGCGAAAACTTTATCCCAATCCCAAAAATTATTTCCGTTTTCGTTCACCTCATTTAGCGATCCAAGAGATAAAACAAGTAATTAAAAAATATCCCTTTATTAAATTTATTCGCCTTGATGATGATTTACTTTTAGCTAATATGGATTGGGTTAAAGAATTTATTCCTCGCTATAAAAAAGAAATTGGTCTTCCTTTTTCAGCCGATCTTAGAGTTAATCTGGCAACCGAAGAACTTTTTGATATTCTTAAAGGAGCCGGAGGACATCTTATTCACTTTGGCGTAGAATCAGGAAATGACCGCATCTTAAAAGAAGTTTTGAGCAAGGACATAACTGTCCGACAGATTAAAAAAGCTTTTAAATTAGCAAAAGAAAAAAATATTAAAACTCAATCTTACAACATAATTGGTATTCCGGAAGAAAGCTCAAAAGAAGTATTAGATACCATTAAACTCAATGCGCAAATTAAACCCGACATCTCGTTAGTTTCAATTTTTTATCCTTACCGTGGTATTGCGCTTTATGATTATTGCCTGAGCAAAGGGTATTTTAAAAAAGAAGATAGTTTAATGATACCTAAAAATTTTTATTCCTTTTCTGTTTTATCTTTACCAACCATCCGTAAAGCCCAGATTAGCTTTTTCTTCCGTTACTTTCATCTTTTAAAGAATTTTTATAGTGTTTTGTATAAAATCCCTTTTTCTAAACCCTTAATTTTTTTATCAGATAAATTTTTTGGTTGGAGACATGCTCCAGAAATAATAAAAATTACTTTTGATCCTCTAAGATCAGGGATAAGATTAATAAGACAAAGAATTTTCTCAACCAAGACCTTTGACACAGAAGCTCTCGGCAGAAATCAGGAAAAAGTTTGACATTTTGATAACAAAACAGGCATAATTAAATATGAAACCCGTTACTAAAACTTTGGATAAGAAATTTAAATTTATTAAACCAGGGGAGGTTAGAACAAGGTTTGCTCCTTCGCCAACTGGTTTTCTTCACATTGGCAGCGCAAGAACTGCGCTTTTTAATTATCTTTTTACTAAAAAATATCAAGGGAGCTTTATTTTAAGAATTGAAGATACCGATGCACAAAGATCCAAACTCCATTTTGAAGAAGATATTATTGAAAACTTAAAATGGTTAGGAATTGAATGGAGTGAAGGGCCCTATAAGCAAAGCGAAAGAAGAGATATTTATGAAAAATATCTAAAAAAACTTCTAAAAGAGGAAAAGGCATATTATTGCTTTTGTTCGGAAGAGGAATTAGAGGATCAAAAACAGGAACAGATGAGTAGGGGATTGCCTCCTCATTATAACGGGAAATGCGCTCAACTTTCTTTAGTAGAGGTTAAAAAAAATCTAGCTGCAGGAAAAAAATCTATTATTAGATTTAAAGTTCCGCCTGAAAAAGTAGAATTTATTGATATAGTTCGGGGTAAAATAGAGTTTGATGCTAATCTGATTGGCGATATTTCTATTGCTAAAGATTTAACAACTCCTTTGTATAATTTTGCAGTGGTAGTAGATGATTTTGAAATGGAAATAAGCCATATAATTAGAGGAGAGGATCTTCTGCCTAATACTCCTGTTCAGATTCTTTTACAAAAAGCTCTTGGTTTTTCTCAACCCGAATATGGACATTTGCCTTTAATCTTAGGATCAGATAGGAGCAAAATGAGCAAGAGGCATGGAGCAACAGCCATTGCTGAATATAAAGAGGAAGGTTATTTGTCAGAGACCTTAATTAATTTTTTAGCTTTTTTGGGATGGAACCCAGGAACAGAAAGAGAAATTTACTCATTAGCTTCTTTAATTAAAGAATTCTCAATTGACAGGGTCCAAAAAGGAGGGGCAGTTTTTAATGTTAAGAGATTAGATTTTTTAAATGGTTTTTATATTCGTCAAAAATCTCAGGATAAGTTAACAGAATTATGTATTCCTTATTTAATCCAGGAAGGGTTAATAGAGCCGGTTTTAAAATCAGAACAATATCCTCCAGCTTATGGCGGAATAACTATTTCTCAATCCTTTAAAATTATTGAAACCAAAAGGGAGATAAATTTCAATTCTCTTAAGAATATTGTTGTTATTTATCAAGAAAGGCTAAAAAAACTTTCTGAAATTGCTAAATTAACTGATTTCTTTTTCAAGGATAAATTAAATTATGAAAAGAAGCTTCTTCAATGGAAAGATATAAGTGATGAAGAAATCCAAAGCTCTCTTGACAAGATAACAGAACTATTGTCTAAAATAAAAGAAGGGGAATGGAATAAAGAGAATTTGGAAAATCTTTTAATGCCTGAGGCAGGCCCGCCTGCCGGCGAGGCAGGGGATAGGGGAAAATTGTTATGGCCCCTTAGAGCAGCCCTAACGGGAAAAGAGGCCTCAGCAGGTCCTTTTGAAATTGCTGAAATTTTAGGGAAAGAAAAAACATTAAAGAGAATAAAAGAGGCGATTGAATTAGTGAAATGAATTATATTAAATGTTTATCTATTTTTTTAATAACGGGTTTTTTATTAACTCTTGCTGCTCCTTTGTCTTTTGCTCAGCAAGATCAAGGGTTTCAGGAACTGCCAAAAACCATAGAGGAGGCAAAGCCATTTGGTGAAAGGGTTTTGCGGAGTTTTCCTGATGCGTTAAAAAAAATCTGGCAAGAGGCCCTGACAATCTGTAAAACAATATTAGGATGGTTTAAAGGCTTTTGGTATTCTTATATTTCACCGTTTCTCCAAAATATTTGGTATAGGATTAATTCTTTTTTGGGAAGAGAGATTGAAAAAAGAAAACCAGAAATCAGAAAGGAGCTTGAAGAAGAAAAAGAAGAAATAAAAGAAGATCTACCGGAAGCAGGCAAATCACTTTGGGAAAGATTTAAAGAATTAATAGAATGAGGATGGGTTTTTCCACTTGACACCTCTATTAGGGGAGCATTAATATATAAGTAGTAAACGTCGCACAATATAGGTAAACCGACAAATACAGCCTATTTAAATAAAGGGTCTAAAAATATGAAAAAATCAAATATAAGCATTATTAAGCATATTCCTGACTTTTTAGACTATTGCGAGGTAGAAAGAGGTCTATCAGACAACACCCAAAGGAACTACGAGCATTATTTAAATAAGTTTGTCTTTTGGTTGAAGAAAACTAATAAAGAAGATCTAAAACCTCATCAATTAACTACAGAAGACATCTGGAAATACCGCCTCTTTCTATCTCGTAATATAGACCAAAAAACAGGTAGATCTCTCAAGAGGATCACCCAGAACTACTATTTAATCGCTCTGAGAGCCCTTCTGAGCTACTTTTCAACCAGAGACGTGGTTTCACTCCCCTCAGACAAAATAGCCCTTCCCAAAGATGCCAAACGTGAAAAAAACGTAAAATTCCTTAACTTAGAACAAGTTGAAAAACTTTTATCAGCTCCTGATACTAAAAAACAAACAGGCCTAAGAGATAGAGCCATTTTGGAGATTTTATTCTCGACTGGTCTTAGAGTAGCTGAATTAGTATCTCTTAACAGTGAACAGTTTGCTAATATAAAAGATAAAAAAGATTTTGAACTTAGTATTATTGGTAAAGGAGAATATCCCCGAACCGTTTATTTTTCAGAAAGAGCTTTATTTTGGTTAAATAAATATTTAGCGCGCCGTAATAACAAAGAAAAAGCATTATTCATAAATTATAAACCGAGAAAAGACGCAGATAGACGTCTTACGGCCCGCTCTGTAGAACGAGCAGTAAAAAAATATACTATAAAAGCAGGACTTCCTATTTTTACTACCCCTCATACCCTTAGACACTCCTATGCTACAGATTTGTTAACTCAAGGAGTTGATCTTAGAACTATTCAGGAATTTCTCGGCCACAGAAGTATTACTAGTACCCAGGTTTACACTCACGTCACTAATAAGAGATTGCGGGATATCCACCGCCAATTCCATAGCGGTAAAAATCTTAAAGAATAAAAAAACCGTTAGTTTATCCCCTAACGGTTTTTAGTCCATAATTAAATGTCGCACAATATTAAAAGATTGTTTGTTCTATTTTTTTATCCGTACCATTGTCATTGATATCGCGACTAATTTCTTTTGTTATTATTTCGTCTATTGCTAATTTTAGAACAATGGTTCTTAGCCCCTCGGCTCTGGTAATTTGCAATATCAGCATTTTTAAACTTTCGTCTGTCCATATTAATCCTTTGACTGTTTCCTGGGTCAGTTCCCTTAATTTTCCTATTTTGCCTTTTTTCTGAATTCTTATTAATCCCTCTCTTAACTCCCTGATTCTGCCCATCAAACTATCGGCTGTATATCCTGTTTCATCAGAACCAATAATCTCCCCCTTTTTCTTTATAGTGTCATAAAGTTCATCAAAATTCTTAGTTGCCTCAATAGTAGGCTCTTCATCAGGCCTTTCCCCTGACGAATCTTTCAGTATGATTTCTTTTGCCATTCCGTGTCTCCTTTCTATTTTTAAAGAACTATTCAACGACTAAATTTTAAAATATTTTTATGGATTTGTCAATAAAAAAACGCCGTAACGGCGTTTTTTGTGTTTTTTCTTTCTTAAACTTCTTCTTCATCATAATCAAGTTCTTCGTCATCTTCACTGTCAACTTGTTTACCAGGCTCACTTACTTCTTCTATCTCACCATATTCATCCAATTCATCGTTTTTGTCATAGAATGAATTTGTCATTTTTATGTTAGCCTCGCCCATCTAAAACTTAGGCGGACTTATTTAGGCTTTTTAAAAACAACCTTTATTAGATTTTTTCAAACATTGTAAGTATAATATATTAACGAAAAATGTTGTCAACCCTTTATTTTCTGGTAGTTTTTAAGCTTAAAAAACATCTAACTATTGATTTTATCCACAGGTATTATGAGCAACAAACAGAAAAAACCCCGCTAAGCGAGATTCTCAAAAAACATTATTGTACAAATTTTATCTGCCGAACCTTCTTTGGCGCTGCGAATAATCCATTAAGGATTCGTCTAAATTTTTCTCTGTGAAAGCGGGCCAGCATTTTTTAGTGAAATAAAATTCAGAATAAGCTGATTGCCAGGTTAAAAAGTTGGAAAGACGTTGTGCTCCACCAGTTCTAATAATTAAATCGGGATAAGCCAAGCCAGCTGTCCAAAGGTTTTGGTTGATTAAATCCTCGGTGATTTTATCAACAGGAATTTTCTTTTTAATAATATTTTTGACAGCTTGGATAATTTCAGGCCTTCCTCCATAGGAAATAGCTAAATTCAAAATTCCCTCTTTGTTGTTTTTGGTTAATTCTTCTCCTTCTTTTATTCTCTTTTGAAGCGATTCAGGTAATTTTTCTTTTTGACCAATTACTTGTAATTTTATTCCTCTTTGATGAAGTTCTTTAATATTCTTTTTGTTCAGTGCCTCACCAAAAAGCTTCATTAAATAACTCACCTCTCTTTTAGATCTATTCCAATTTTCAGTAGAAAAAGTATAAAGGGTTACAATTTTAATTCCTCGCTTTTTGCACCACTTCCCCATCTCTCCGACCTTATTTAATCCCTTACGATGACCTTCAAAAAAAGGCAATCCTCTTTTTTCTGCCCATCTTCTATTGCCGTCAATGATAATCCCTAAATGAAATGGAATTTTTTTTAATTTCTTTGACATATTTCTAATTTAAGATTAATTCAAGATTATATTAATATACCGCAAAAATAAACTTTTTTCAATACGCGCTTACTATTTTAGCAAAAAATCAGACTCCATCTTGATTTTTTTAGGCAATAACCAAGGTATTTTAAATCCGAAAAAATAAACTAATTTAATTGCTGTTTTAGAAAAGATAATTCTTGGACCAAAGAATCTTTTTACTGATTTTCGATAAGCCCGAAAGTCAGGAAAAGTTCTTAAAAGAATTTCAGCTGCTGTTAATCCCCAGACCACTCCTCCGCCCGACCATGGTTTAGTTAATCCCGCGGCATCTCCGCAAAGAGTAATTGAAGCGTTTTTGGGAATTATAAGACCTTGCGCAACAATTTTTGCTTTTGTTTCTTCAATTGAAATATTATTTTTTTCCAAGAAATCATCCAAAAGTTTTCTTGCTCCTTGAGATTTAGCAATTATCCCGTATTCTAATTCATTGCCTCTGGGAATTTTCCAGGTAAATCCACCTTTGCAGGGCCAGGTTTCTACATAATTTAAGGAAGAGGGTTTTTTAATAAATCCTAAAACGCCTAATCGGTAGCTGGGCTCTGGAAGATCTAATCTCTTTCTAATAAGGGAATTAGGCCCATCACAACCAATTACTTTATCAAATTCTTTGGGAATTGAAGAAACATTATAATTTAAAACAATTTTAGCCCCAGCATTTTGAGCCAAACTATTTGCCAGCCTATCCAGTTCAAAATGACTCATAACCAAGAAGTCCTTAGAAAATCTTACGGTTATTGTTTTTTTAGGAAAATGCAAAAGAACAAAATTTATTTTATTTTGGATTAATTTACGGCTTTCTGGAATAAACCTTAATATCCTTTCAGAGAAAAGACCAGAACAAACTTCATTGCCAACTTCTTCTTTTCTTTCAAATATAGTAACCTTATGTCCTTTTTCCGAAAGTTTCCAAGCCAAATAGAGGCCTGAAATCCCGGCTCCGATAATTGCGACTTTCATAGAATAATTTAAAATTTAGAATTAGAAATTTTGGTAGATACTAAAGTTTGTTCATTAATCATTTCAAACTGTATGGGTGTTTTCTCCTGCTGCTTCGCTACTATATAACCTGCAGCAAAAGAAAGCAAAGAAATTAAAATAACTCCAATAAATAATATTATATCTTCCCGATACTTTTTGACAAAATAGATAATTTTTGATAACATTTAGATATAAAAATACAAGAATAAAATAATACAAGAAACTGTTTTATTATTTTGTTTTTAGATTATTTTATTTTTAAATTAAAACTATGGCAAAGACAAAAGCAAAGGGCACAACTCGACTGGGAAGGGATTCCTTGCCAAAATATCTTGGTGTTAAACTGTTTGAAGGGGAGAAAGTTAAACCAGGAATGATAATTGTTCGTCAGCGTGGAACAAAGTTTTTAGCTGGAGAAAATGTCAAAAGAGGAGCTGATGATACCCTTTATGCAAAAAAAGCAGGAGTTGTTAAGTTTACGACAAAACGAAAAAAGAGATTTGATGGTTCTCAGCGGACAGCTAAAATTGTGAATGTTGTGGAAAAATAAAGAGAAGTTTTGTTATTTTATAGATGCTTTGATAAATTCTCTAAATAAATCTAATTAGTATATTTTTTAAAATTCAAAAAGATTAGAAGAGGAAAAATGTGGGTCGCAGGTAATATCTACGCCTATTTTTTTTAACGCTCTTTCGTCACCAGCTGTAGGTATGTGTGTCATGTGCATCGGACAATCTTTTAATTCTTTCAATTTTTCTAAAGCAAGTTTAACTAACGGATTAATATTTGCGCTGACAACTAAAGCCATTAAAACTTCGTTAAGATCTAAGCTTGTCGAATTTGAATTAAAGAATTTTTTCTTGGCTAATGCTGATTTTTTCAAAAAATCGTACGAAATTAATTGAACATTCGTTTTCACGCCCGCTAAGGCAGTCAATGCTTTCATAACTACGACTGAAGCAGCATGCATAACCTCTGAATTTGTAGCTGTAATTATCTTACCATTTTTTAATTGGATAGCTACTCCGCAAGCAATGCCCTTAAAAGTTTTTCCTTTCTCAAAGGCCTTTTTGCCAATTTCTCGGGCTAGTGCCACAACTTCTCTTTCCTCAATCTTGACTCCATTTTCTTCAAGTAGTGCTTTTATTCTAATTACAGTGTTCTCGTCGCAGAGACCGCGGGCGTACTCGCAAATATGACGGAAATAGTAGCGGATCAACTCCTGCCGACAGGCTTTGACCACAACTTCGTCATTGACAATAGAGAAACCGGCCCGGTTAATACCCATATCGGTCGGGGAAAGATAAAATAATTTGTCC
>Ga0114923_10003557_pt1 | contig 10515 bp, 10 predicted proteins | sample SumtaG_FD_89578 | JGI IMG/M metagenome (GOLD analysis project Ga0114923, IMG submission 89578) | Deep subsurface microbial communities from Indian Ocean to uncover new lineages of life (NeLLi) - Sumatra_00157 metaG | ecosystem: Environmental > Aquatic > Marine > Oceanic > Sediment | place: near...
CGCCATCGGAATAAAAGAATCTGGAAGATTTAATTCTTTTTTCACTATTTTTTCAGCAAAAAGAGGTGCGCAATACCAGCATGCAGCTAAGTTTTTTATTTCTAAAGTAAGAAGGAAATATGTTATAGAAGCACTTATAGATTGAACTCCCATTAAAAATTCTTTTTGATTGCGATCCTCATCGGGATATTCCTCTAAATCTGTCGTATCTAAACATAATAACACTAAATAGGGTGCTCCTAAGAAATTTGTTTTTGTTTTATTTATTTTTTCCTCAATGTATTTCTCTGACTTTTGGTCATTTTTCAAATCTTCTATTAATTTATGGTTCATATGTTCTATGAGATTTTTTCGTATTTCATTATTTTTTTCGAATATTATATATCGCCAGCATTGACTGTTATGGGCGTTAGGTGCCCATCTTGCAACATCAATACTTTCCTTTATAATTCCATAATCAACTTCACGATCCTCAAATTCTAATTTATAACTTCTTCTTCTCTTTAAAATATTGATTACATCTTCTTTTTTTCTGAATAAATCGATTTCTTTTTCCCTAATTATAGAATTGATTGAAGCTTTTTCACTTTTATTGAATCTATATCCTTTAATTATAATAATTGGAATACCTTCATCAGCCTCGCCCATAATAAGCTGTGCTGCCGAAGCTAAATTATCTATTTGCCCAACTATAGTACTTTGTAATTCATATCCAAATAAGTCTTTTTCTCCCCGTCTATCTAATATAGAAGGAATTCCGGCTACTCCTACTGCTACACCAACAGCGCCAATACGAAAAGGCCTTCCAAAAGAATCTGAAATTATAATCGCTACTTCTTTATTTGTTTTCTCTTTTAGATCCTTACGAATTATTTGTGCATCTTCATCTGAATCTTTAGGTAGGAGAGCAACATTATATTCCCCTTCAACATTCGATTTATCTATCCCAGCATTTGCACAAACAAATCCGTGAATTGTTTCGGTAATAATAACATGCTCTACTTTTAAAATTTGGTTAGATTCATTTAAAATTGTTTGAATAAGCTCAGGACTTTTAAGTGGAATCCCATGCTCTTTAGTTTTCGGTTTTAATTTCTCAAAAATTTTAAAAGCTTCCTTGCTAGGCTGAATATTTTTTAGGTTTATTATCCTTCCTCTACTCTTTGAAATGATTGTTTGAGCAATAACAATAATATCACCATCCTCTAATGTAATTTTATTATCTTCTAATCCTTTTATAATAATATCTGAAATATTATCTCCTGTTTTGATTAGAGGAATTCCATTAAGTCCAATTATTTTAATCTCATTTGACATCTTCTTATCTACTCAACTGGTAAATTTGGATCATGTGGTTTTCCAGTTCTATAAAGATTACTCATCATTGTCGCTATTTTCAGTTCCTTACCATCATCTTCTGTATATAATTTAAATAAATATGTCCCTATCTTTTTTGTTTGCTTAACTCTTTCCCCTTTAACATATAAGATCTTTCCTGGATTTGGACTAGCATGATAATAAATATTACAGTCTAAAGCGACGGAAATGTTATTCTGGTTATTTCCTATTACGGAGAAAGCAGCATCAGCTAACCCATAAATAGCACCACCATGAGGTCTTCCGTTAAAATTGTTCATATCTGTTGCTAAGTTCATATGCATTTTCACAGTGGTCTCCGTTAAATCATCCAAAATTATATTGAATTTCTGCGCAAAATTATCTATTTTAAATTTGTTTTTAATAAATTCTAATTTATCCATTTTCTTTAATTTCTGTTTTAATTTTAAATTTTTAAATATCGTTTAATATCTGAATCTTTACTTTTTGCTAAATTTTCTAATTCATTCGGGATTGCACAACAAGCCGAAAAATATCTGAGTGAAATCTCAGGATTGACTTTTTTCAACCATTTTATTGTATGGGTTGAAGGGATTTCAATTCTATTAATGCCCGCTTGAATTGCTAATTTTTCTATTTCGACTTTTACATCCGCTCTAGGCCTCATACAGCCTAAAGAAATTTCTGTTTCGGGAAATATAAATCGGACTAAAGCACAAATTTTAGCAATATCTATTGGTTTAGGTCTTGTAAAGTTATCTTTTTCTTTTGGAGGTATTAACGCAATTAATACAATTAATGATGGATTAAGGTCCAATTCTTTTATGATTTTTAATGATTCTAATTCTTTGTGAAGTTTACCATAATGTAGGCCAATACATAAGTGTGGAACGATATTTAAACCTTCATTTTTTAAAAGATTTAAAGCATTCTTATAATCGTTTAAGTCTTTATCTAAATGATAAATGTCCCTAATGATTTCCTGGTCTATATTAATATCAAAGGATACAATATCAATTTTCGCTTCTTTAAGTTTTTTTGCGGTTTTTTTGTTTAAAAGTCCAGTATGAGTATTAATAATTAGGTTAGTTTGATTTTTGACTTTTTTTATGGTATCTAAAAAGTTTAATAAGGGAACTGAACCTTCAGAATCGCACCCACCAGAAAGTAAGACTCCAACGGCCCCTTTGTCTGCCAAATCCAATAGAAAAGTCTCTAATTCCACATTATTTAAAATGGGTTGCATACTATCCAAATATTTTGTATTGCAGTGCTCACATTCTAATGCACAAGAGCTTCCTGTAACACTTATTGAAGGAAAATTTTTATTGGGGATATAGATCTTTAGAATATTTCCAAAATTCTGATATGAGTTGTTCCGGGCAAGATTAAAAAATGGTTTTAGCTCACTCTCTTCTAATTCTAAAAATCTTGAATAGCTAGACCATTGGGTATTTCTGGCTTTAAATTCTTTCAATATTTTTTTTGCATCATGCATACTTTTTCAACCAAGTGCTATTTGAATATTTTTCTACCACTAACTCTTTAGCTAAATTCAGCTCAAAATCTGAAATATTTTCTTCTTCTAATCGAATACCGAGCGTTTGTTCAAAACCCTTTTTGAGTGAGTTAATGAGCTTTTTTTCTTCATAATCTTTCAAATAATCCTTAATGCCAGTTACTTTAGTTCTTACGGATCTCACCATCCTTGATTTACTCACATTTGGCGGTGTTTTTAATACTGAATACATCAATTCGGGATCTATTTCCAATAAAATGGTACCATGTTGAAGTATATATCCTTTTTTTCTTACCTGCGCATTTCCTGAAAACTTTTTTCCCTCTATGAAAATTGCTGGACAATGAATGATACCTTTCTCTGATTCTAACCCAAAAAGAGTCAATCCTGTTGAAATTCCTTGTGTAATGATTTCAAATTGTTCTAAAACCTTTATAGCATTTAAACTTTCTAAAAAACTTATAGGGCAAACAATTGAATACGTAATTTCTCTACGACAATCATGGAAAACAGCTCCTCCTCCTGTTATGCGCCTAACGATGGTAAAACCTTTTTCCTCACAGATTTCTATGTCAACTTCATCAGATAGGCTTTGATTACGGCCTATGCTAGCAGTAGAAGGATTCCATTTATAAAAACGTAGTGTATTAGGAGATTGCTTTTCAATCACAGCGTTTAGAATAGCCTCATCTAATGCCATATTCCAATATCCATCTCTGACCTCTAATTCTAAAAACCGCCAAACTTCCATATCATCACTTACTACTCTCATATAACATAATTTTTCAAAGAATTATATACTTCTTTTTTCTCATCATCATTCAATTTTCTTGGATAATTGTACATTGTGGAAGATGGTTTTGATGTATAATAAGGACGATTACAACCTGGACACCCAGAAGTTAAAAAACTAGTAGAATTTTCTATAATATCTCCTAAATCCTTTTTATTTATATTAAATTGGATTAAATCACCTTCAAGATTGAAAGCAAAATCTTTCAATTGTTTGTTCCCACTTAGAATAAGATACCTACCAAGCTGCATCTTACGGAATTTAATAACATCCGGCTGGTCCCAATTTTGTAATTTAGTTCCTTTTATAGGTGTAAATGCGAATAATGATACAAGTATTTTTAAGTCTTTTAATTTTTGAATCTGCTCGATAATATCCTTTTCAGTTTCTCCCATACCTACTATAATATGGGTGGTAACTGAATCTTTGGGAAAAATTTCTAATGCGTTTTTTAAACATTGGAGATGTATATTCCAATCATATGGCCCATCAACTCCCTTCCCTTTTATTTGATCAAATATTTCAGGGGTTGCTCCATCTAAAGCAATCCCTACTCTTTGAACGCCTATCGATTTTAAATATTTTAATTTATCGTTAGACATAGGTGGAATCGCAACTGATAAAGGTGTATTAGTAGCATTTTTAATGTTTGTAATAATTTCGACCAAATCATGAAAATTTTCAGGATAATTAAGCGTTTGTATGCAGATCCTTTTAAATTTTTTCAAAGGAGGTAAATTTCTTAACTTTGTGATAAACTTTTTGAAAGGATAAACAGGCCAACTTATACGAGAAAGATTTTTTGTTGAACTTGCTGAGTCCCTTGATTGTGGACAAAATCCACAATTGGCCATACAATGCCCTTGCCTAAAGGTCATTACATAGCACGTTGTAGGCTTGTCGTTTTTATTTTTAAAAGAAATAGATTCCAATCCTAGAATCGATGCTGAACCAATAGATACACGTATCTTTTCTATATTCATTATTTTTTGTAGTTATTGGAAAATAAAATAATTATTGGTTATCGAAAGTTTATCAAAAAAATTTTATTGAATCAATTATTGAATTATTAAATATTATGTATGCGTATTTAATAGTTTGATTTTTATGACAATATATGACCCACAGAAGATAGAAAAGAAATGGCAGACCAAATGGGCTAAAGATGAGATATTTAAAGCCAGAGAGGAAAAAAAAGAAAAATATTATGTTCTTGAAATGTACCCATATCCCTCTGGGGATCTTCACATGGGCCATCTTCGAAACTATACCATTGGTGATTGTTTTGCAAGATTTAAACGCATGAACGGATATAATGTTCTTTATCCCATGGGTTATGATTCTTTTGGAATGCCTGCTGAAAATGCCGCAATAGATCACGGAGCTAATCCTGAAAAATGGACTGATAAAAACATAGAGATGATGAAAAGCCAGCAAAAGCGCATAGGACTCTCATATGATTGGACTCGTGAGATTTTTAGTCACAATCCAGCTTATTATAAATGGGATCAATGGTTTTTCTTAAAAATGCTTGAAAAAGGGGTCGCTTATAGACAAGAAAGCTATGTAAATTGGTGTACAAAATGTGCAACTGTATTAGCTAATGAACAGGCTCAAGGAGGTAGATGTTGGCGTTGTAATAATGATGTTGAGCAAAAATTTCTTACTCAATGGTTCCTAAAGATTAGAGATTATGCCGATGAACTATTGGATGGATTAGAAATCGTAGAGTGGCCTGAAAAGGTAAAAATAATGCAAAGAAATTGGATTGGAAGAAGTGCAGGAACCATTATAAAATTTCCAATAGTAGGTGAAAAAAGAACCGTAGATATTTTTACTACTCGTCCAGATACACTTTATGGTGTAACATTCATGATATATGCTCCAGAACATCCTGATATTAGAAAATGGATTCAAGGAACTGAATATGAGGAGGAATTCGAAAGATTATATGATGAAATAATGAAGGAAGATAAATTTAAAAGGATGGATCTGGAAGCTGAGAAAAAAGGAATGTTTATAGGAAAATATTGCATTAATCCAATCACAAAAGAAAAGGTTCCTGTATATATTGGCAACTTTGTTATTTATGAGTATGGTGCTGGTGCCGTTATGGCAGTTCCCGCTCATGATCAACGCGATTTTGAGTTCGCTAAAGAGTATGATATTCCTATAAAAGTCGTTATCCAACCTCACGATTATGAACTTAATGTGGGTAAAATGACCCGTGCTTATGAAGGAGATGGCGTACTAGTCAATTCTGAGGAATTTAATGGTATGGAAAATAGAAATGCTATCAATGTTATTACAGAAAAGTTAACTAAGATAGAAATGGGCAATGCGACCATTAATTATAAACTAAGGGATTGGGGTATATCACGCCAACGCTATTGGGGGTGTCCAATCCCAGTAATTTATTGTAAGGATTGCGGTACAGTTCCCGTTCCTTACGAGGATTTGCCAGTTCATTTACCCAAAGATGTTAAATTTACAGGTTCTGGCAATCCCTTAGAAACTAGTGAGAGTTTTATAAATACTCCATGTCCTAAGTGCGGCAAGACAGCAAAACGCGAGACAGACACCATGGATACTTTCATCGATAGTTCTTGGTATTTCTTCGCGTTTTGTGATCCACCTTCAGTCGAAAATGATTTACCTTTTAATAAAAAAAAGGTTGACTACTGGGGAAATGTGGATCAATATATTGGTGGGATAGAACATGCCGTGTTGCATCTTATCTATGCTCGTTTTTGGACAAAAGTTGGTAGAGATTTAGGTGTCCATTCTCACGACGAACCTTTCCAAAGACTTCTAACCCAAGGTATGATAAATAAAGCTCACCCATATTGTCCAAAATGCGATGCTTTTGCGATGAAGGCAGAAATGCACGATGAAGTATGCAAAAGATGTGGTACAAAATATTATATGAAAAGCGTAAAAATGTCAAAAAGTTATGGAAATACTGTAAGTCCAGAACAGATAATGGACGTATATGGAGCAGATGCGGCAAGATTCTTTATTTTATTCGGTGCTAGTCCATCATCAGGTTTAGAATGGTCTGATGAGGGGGTTGGTTTTGCTAACAAATTTATGAATAATATATTCCAACTATTAACCGAGCCACCATCATCATATAGAAAAAAACACACCGTCAGAGACACGATTGTCATTTATGTTCTTAATAAAACTATTAAGGACGTAACTGATAGTCTTACCAAAATTGAAATAAGAAACGCAGTTAACACCCTAATCCAATTCGCTTCTGAATTGAATAAATATAAAAGCGAAGGTGTAATTAAAGAAATCTACGAAGAATGCCTACAAAAATTTACTCTGCTATTACATCCTATAGCACCACATATTACAGAAGAAATCTGGGAAATGATAGGGAATGATAATTATGCTAGCCTTGCCTCATGGCCATCATACGACGAGAAAATAATCACAACTGAAAATGATTTCAAATTAAAATTAATGAACAACACATTAGATTCAATTAATCAAATTAAATTAATCATTAAAAAAGAGAAATTTGATAATATTTTAATTATAATCGCGGATGAATGGAAATACAAATTTTATTCACATCTATTTTCACTGATTGACCAAACAAAAGATCAAGGAGAGATTATGAAAAAAATTATGCAGGTGAAAGATCTTAAGCCTTATGGAAAGATGATTAGTCAATTTGTTGCCAAAATTCTAAAAAATGTCGGAAAATTTTCCAAAACTACTCTTTCAGCGAAAGATGAACTTGAATTCTTTAAGGATATAGAACCGATAATAAAAAAGAAATATGGCTGTAATGTCGAGATTATTGGTGAAAAAGATTCAAAAGAGAAAAAAGCAGCTCAAGCTTTACCTGGAAGACCTGCTCTTATTATTTCATAAAGAGTAGTAAATTTATTTTAATCCTGAAGATTTAACTTCACCAAATAGAAGCACTTACAGAATACCGGTCAATAATTTATCAGTTTAAAAAGGAACTAATTATTGGAAATCTTATCAGCTGCTTTAATTATCTCAAATAGTGAATCTGCCTGGAGAGAAGCTCCTCCGACAAGACCTCCATCTATATTCTTCTGTTTAAATAAATCTTCAGCATTTGTTGGTTTGATCGATCCCCCATATTGAATTCTGACTAAATCCGCTGTTTCTTTATCATACTTTTTCATTAAAGTTTCTCGAATATATGAGTGAATTTCTTCGGCTTGCTCTGGTGTGGCTGTCTTTCCCGTCCCTATTGCCCATATTGGCTCATATGCTATAACAGATTTTATTATATCTTCTTTTTGAAGATCTTTAAATGTATTTTCGATTTGGTTGAAGATAATTTCCTTAGTCTTTCCGTTTTCTCTTTCATCTAAATGCTCCCCTATACATACAATAGGACTTAATTGCATAGATATTGCTTTTTTAAGCTTTTTATTTACTAGGTCATCCGATTCTTTAAAAATGTCCCTTCTTTCGCTATGCCCTAAAATCACGTATTCAACTCCTAAACTTTTTAGGAAAGTAGGAGATACCTCTCCGGTAAATGCGCCTTTCTCTTCAAAATACATGTTCTGGGCACCAATCTTAATATTACTTTTTTTTGCCATATTAACCATAGATTCTAAGACCGTGAATGGAGGTGCGACAATAATATCAACTGAAGAGATTTTCTTTACTAAAATCATTAATTTTTTTATCATATTCTTAGCATCTGCTGGACTTCCTAGATTCATCTTCCAATTCCCTCCAATTATTAGCTTTCTCATCAATTATTCCCTCTCGAAATCTTATACTATAGAAATAGTACGAACTACTTTATATCAATTTTGACCTAAATTATATTGATTTGCAATCTAAGTTCATTTAAAAATAAGTAAAAAAAGAATTTAAATAAAATAATTATTCTTTTTTCGGAAGTTTTTCAGGTAATTTCGTTGCTTCCAGAAGCTTTTGAACTTCAGAAATATCTGGTGCCATTACTGCTGGAAGTCCTAATTGATCCCGTCTCCTTTCTATAGCAGGTTGCATAGGAATTGCCTTACCATGCTCTAAAACCATTGAAGCTTGACCAGTGTAGTGTTCAGGAGCTTCACCACGTTCCACACTCATATTCTTTAATATGGTAAAAATTTCAGTCAATTCTACTTTTTGTGGACAAACTTCATCGCAAGTATCACATACAGTACAACCCCATATGCTGAAAGCATTTTCTGGGCCAAATATTTTCTCTTTTAAACCCAATAAAGAATCTAAAATCAATCTTCTTGGATTATATCTCCCCTCAGTCACTTGTGCTACGGGACAAGCTCCACTACAAGTAGCACACTGATAACAATAAGCTAAAGTATTTCCAATGTCCGATTTAATAATCTCGTTTCTAAATTCAAAATCTATGGTTGCCATTTTACTCAAAAGTATTTTTCTTAATTCTATATTATATTATTAATTGTCAATTTTAAAATTATTTCTTTTCAATTTTAACTTCTCCCTCTTTTTTCTGGGTATTTTAAATTTTCAATAATGATTTTAATGTCGCATTTGTTTAGTTTAGAAAAAATAAAAATATGATCAATTAAGAATATATTTTTGAATTCTTTTGACTAAATTTCTTGTTTTTTATTAATAAAAAGAATAAAAGTTAACAAGTATTATTTTTCTTAATAAATTAAATTCATGATATACACTCAAAATAAACATGAAGGATTAAAATGGTAAATATTGATGATTTAAAAAGCGTGGGAGTAGATGTTTCCGACGAGCATAGGGACGGTAAGTTAATAATCGACGTATATACCGTTTGGTGCGGACCTTGTACAGATTTTACTCACATTTAGTGACATCTAAAGAAAGTTTGTCGCACCAATATTACATAAGCTCAGAGATGAAGGCCTCATAAAGCTTATTCAGGTGGATCTTGACCAGAATCGCCCGTTAGGTGAAAATTAAAGCCACGGTATTTTGACTTTAATCACTAAAAATTTGGCATAACGGCGATTCCAACACTCCTATTCTTTAAAGATGGCGAAATGTTAGACGGTACGATTGAAGTACAAAATCAGCCGTTGGTCCAGCGAGGTATGATGGTAGGTGCAGCAGGTGAACCCGTTCTAAGAGAGATAATATCACAGATGGGCTAATTCTATATTTTTATCTTTATTTTCTATTTATTTTTTTTAATTTTTTATTTATTTAATATCTATGTTTCAATTATGAATATTTTCAAGGATTTTCATAATAATAATTGTTCTCATAAATTATGAAACCAATCTGAATACTCTAATAGGTGTAATTTATTTTTGGATTTTAAATATTTATGGAATTCGTTTTGTGAATAATTAAACTTATCCCTAAGGATACTTTTATTTGTTTCTGAAAAATTGGTTAAAATCTGTCTAATTAGTTCGTCATAAATAGCCAACTTAGCTAAATTAACAGTTCTTAAAAATTCTTCTAAAATTTTACCTTCAAAACCGAAAAAGTTAGCAAAAGAAACGGGATCCAAAATTGTAACGTTATTTGAGAAAGGAATATCAGGAAGATTCTGTAAAGGATGGTTCGCTGATAAGGATACAATTATTAGATATTTTCCTTTGCCTTGATAACCTTTAAAACATTTTTTTTAAAATAATTTAAGTGAAGTTCCTAAGTGATAATCAATCGTAATAATTTCAAAACAATAAATATTTAATATTTTGTATTTTATTCAAAAAAGCTCTACTACTCCTAGATTTTTTGATTTTGATTTGAAGTTCGATAAAATGACAGAACTTTACCTCTTTTAATTAACAAACTCTTTTTTGAATTAAATATTATTAATAATTTGTATTGAATTAAAATCTTTAAAACAGATGTTATTTTTTCAATTATAAAA
>Ga0114923_10003558_pt1 | contig 10515 bp, 11 predicted proteins | sample SumtaG_FD_89578 | JGI IMG/M metagenome (GOLD analysis project Ga0114923, IMG submission 89578) | Deep subsurface microbial communities from Indian Ocean to uncover new lineages of life (NeLLi) - Sumatra_00157 metaG | ecosystem: Environmental > Aquatic > Marine > Oceanic > Sediment | place: near...
CAATGTACCGCCGGGCCAGATGTCTTCCTATATCTTCAACCTGAAACCCGGGGATAAAGTTATCATAACCGGCCCTTACGGAGAATTCTATGCCAAGGAAACCGAAAATGAGATGGTTTTCGTGGGCGGCGGCGCCGGTATGGCCCCCATGAGGTCCCATATCTTCGACCAATTGAAACGGGTTAAAACAAAACGGAAAATCACCTTTTGGTACGGTGCCAGGAGTTTCAGGGAAATGTTCTACGTGGAAGACTTTGATAAGCTGGCCAAAGAGCATGACAATTTTAAATGGTATGTGGCCCTTTCCGAACCCCTGCCGGAAGATAATTGGGACGGTTTAACCGGTTTTATTCACCAGGTGGTACACGACGAATATTTGAAAGATCACCCGGCCCCAGAGGATTGTGAATATTATATGTGCGGCCCGCCGTTGATGAATGCCGCAATGATTAAAATGCTGGACAATATGGGTGTGGAACCTGAAAGCATTATGTTTGACGATTTCGGATAGATAGTGTTATAATTAATCCCTGTTTTTGAATTTTTTGGCCACGGACGGACACGGGTCGTAAGCCCGCAGAGAAATGAGGAACACCAATGATTTTATGTAGGAAATGTTTCATCCTTTTAATTTTAAATATATTCTTATTTCATTGCAGCAATTACACTAAAAAAGCACCTGGCCATTTGATTGAAATTCACGGTCGTACCATGGGGACGACCTATATGGTGAAAGCAGTAAAAACCACTGACTCAAAAGCAGCAACAACAGATGAACGATCCAAACAAATAAAAGCGGAGATAGAGAATCTTTTAAAAATAGTTAACCGGCAGATGTCCACCTGGTTAAAGGACTCCGAGATTTCCCGGTTCAATCGATATGGAGAGACCCAATGGTTCGAGGTCTCTTCGGACACAGTACGGGTGATTGCCGAGGCGCTGCGGGTGAGTGAGATATCCGATGGTGCCTTTGATATCACGGTCGGACCATTGATCAACCTGTGGGGATTCGGGCCGGCGAAACAGGAAAAACAAATTCCCGCTGAAGCGCAGCTAAAGGAATTGATGGCTAAGATCGGCTTCAGGAAACTATCTGTTCGTCAATTGCCCCCAGCGGTAAAAAAAGAGGAGCCGGGAATTTACTGTGACCTGTCTGCCATTGCCAAGGGTTTCGCTGTGGATAAAGTCGCCGAGTACCTGGATGCCCGGGGTTTTCTCAATTACCTGGTGGAAATTGGCGGGGAAGTCAGGGCCAGGGGATTTAACCACAATAAACAGATATGGCGGATAGGAATTGAAACCCCGGACAGCAAGAGTCGTTCCTTGCAAAAGATTGTTTTGCTAAAGAACGTCTCCATGGCCACTTCCGGGGATTACCACAACTATTTTGAGAAAGACGGGACCAGGTACTCTCATACCATCGATCCCACTACCGGCAGGCCCATTACTCACAAATTGGCGTCCGTATCCGTGATTCACGAGTCTTGTATGACAGCGGACGCCATGGCGACTGCCATCGATGTCTTAGGCCCGGTAAAGGGTTATGAGCTGGCTTTACAAGAGAACCTGGCAATCTTTATGATCGTCAGGGAGAAAGAAGGATTTGTGGAGAAAATGACTCCACGGTTTAAGAAGATATTGAGGAGATAATCCATGAAAATTATAATACCGATAATATTTACAATAATAGCTGTAGGGTTGATGTTAGCAGCCCTTCATTTTTCTAAATATAAAAGAGGAAAATCCGGCTGCTGTGGTGGAGGTGACGTCTGCATCGATAAAACCGCTGAAACTTGCGATGAAGATACCGGCAAAACCTGCATCTGCGATTAAACGGACGACTTCTTGAGCCATTCATTGTAGGGGTTTGATTTATCAAGCCCTATCCCGGGACAATTCTTGCCCGGGGTTTGATAAATCAAACCCCTACGACGATTGAATTGATACCTTGTTTCTTCGTACAATTCGTGGGCTATTTTCAGGGCAGTAGTTTTTAGAAAATAAAAAAGCAACTGTATTTTGTACCCTTATACAAAATACTTGACAGTAAATTGTAGTGGTGTATAATTTACAGCATGAAACTGGAAGATCGATATTTATCCGAACCGGTGGGTGCAAAAGTGCAAATTTTATAAAGATAAGGATAGGCATGAAAAAATCTGGAGCCGATAAAAATAAGCAAAAGCTTTTGCAGGGGGTCCAGGGGGAAGGTTTTCACGAAAAGAGTCCCCCTGGCCGCCGGAGGCAATATTCAATTATATTATGAAAAGGTAGATTTTAATATAAAGAAATAAAAAAATCCTTAAAATTTTTTTTAAAAAAACACTTGACTTACGTTATTCGATATAGTAAATTTATATTGAATGATATAGATTAAAGATATTGTTCAATATATTTTTTATGTTTGATCGATATGAAAAGAAAAATAAAAGGAGCGTAACGCAATGAAAAAGATTGTCATTCTAGGTGGTGGCGCCGGGGGCACAATGCTGGCCAACAAATTGGCAAAAACCGCTCAAAACAACGGATTCAACATCAAAGTCATCGATCACAGCGAAGTCCATTATTATCAGCCCGGTTTTCTCTTCATTCCCTTCGGTATCTATTCGAAAAATATGGTGGTGAAACCCAGGAGAGATTACATTCCCGGGGGTGTGGAATTCATTCTTTCCCGGGTAGAAACCATCGAACCCGATAAAAACCAGGTCATCCTGGAAAATAACGTGAAAGTCGATTACGATATTCTCATTATTGCCACCGGCACCCGGATCGCCCCCGAAGAGGTCGAAGGACTGGCCGGTTCCGGGTGGAAGAAAAATATTTTTGATTTTTATACCCCGGAAGGAGCGGTGGAATTGGCCCATTTCTTGAAATACTGGAACGGTGGAAAGCTGGTGCTTAATATCGCGGAAATGCCGATCAAATGCCCGGTGGCCCCCTTAGAATTTATTTTCCTGGCAGACTGGTGGTTTACCGCCCAGGGGATAAGAGATAAAGTGGAACTGGTGCTGGCAACTCCCCTTTCCGGGGCCTTCACCAGACCGATTGCTTCCAAATACCTGGGAGAAATTGTCAAGGAAAAAAATATAAAGATCGTTCCCGATTTTAATATCGAAGCGGTGGACCCGGAAAAGAATGTGATCCGGTCATATGAAGGAGATGAGATCGATTACGATCTCCTGGTGACAATCCCCACCAACATGGGGGCCCCTGTCATTGAAAAATCAGGTATGGGTGACGAATTGCACTTCATTCCCACCCACAAACATACCTTACTGTCTAAAAGCTTCGACAACATTTTCGCGTTGGGGGACGCCACCGATTTACCCAGTTCAAAAGCCGGGTCTGTGGCTCATTTCCAGGTAGAAACCCTGGTGAAAAACATCATCCGCAGGATCGATGAAAAGGAGCTGTTGGAAGAATTCGACGGTCATGCCAACTGCTTTATTGAATCCGGTTTTGGTAAGGGCATATTGATCGATTTCAATTACGACACCGAACCGCTGCCGGGAAAATTCCCGGTGCCCGGCATCGGACCGTTTTCACTCCTGCAGGAAACCAAAATGAACCATTGGGGCAAAATGACATTTCGCTGGGTCTACTGGAACCTCTTGATGCAAGGGGCGGAATTACCCCTGGAACCCCAAATGTGTATGAAAGGAAAATGGGCGGCATAGGAAACCATAGGGGACGATTATGAGTGAAGAGATACAGGTTTTAAACAAAAAAATCGATTTTTTAACCGAACAGGTGGTGAGCGTCACCTCCCGGTTAAAAGCCTTTGACGAACTCAAAGAAGACATGGCCCTGTTTGCCAATGATGCCTTCAGTGAAATTGTCAATTTCCTGGCCGATGTTGATTTCCATTTCAGGAGTGAAGACCTCATTGCCCTCATCAAAAAAATGCTGCGAAACATTAAGAATATTTCCCGGCTGATGACACAGTTGGAGAGCATTACCGACCTGGCGGAAGACCTATCTCCCCTGGTAAAGGAAATCTTCACAGACCTGGTGGAAAAATTTGAACAACTGGAAAAGGACGGCCTGTTCAATTCCCTGGAAAGTCTTATGTCGGGGATGAAACGCTTGCATGCGAATTTTACCCCCGAAGAGATTGAACGAATGGGGGATAACCATGTCAGGCTTTTAAAGCTGTCCAACCGCCTGGCAACCCCCCAAAACCTGGAAAAGTTGGAGCACATCTCCGCTGAAATTGAAAAAATGTATTTTAAGAAAAGGGAAAAGGTCTCTTTTTTTAAGCTGTTTAAAAAAGCCCGGAACCCGGAGGTGCTGCGGAGTATCGACCTGGTTTTCGACATTGCGGCCATTATATCAAGACAAAATAACAATCCAAAACCAATAAATAATACTACAGTAAATAAGGAGGTCAAATGACACAAAGAGAAATTGCCGGTGTTACCATCGATGTCGATGATAACGGCTATATGACAGACCTTGAGCAGTGGACCAAAGATATTGCCGCTGCTTTTGCCAAAGAGGTAGAAATCGATGCGTTAACAGACAAACATTGGGGCGTTATCGAATATCTGCAGAAACGCCACAAAGAGGGTGTTGCCCTTTCCATCAGGAAAGTCGGTAAATCAGGAGTGGTGGATATTAAGGAATTTTACCGGTTGTTCTCCGGTGGGCCGTTAAAGAAATCCTCGTTGATCGCCGGTATCCCGAAACCGGTCAGTTGTGTATAATTAAAAACAGGAGACCTATTATGGCCAATACAGAAGAAAAAATTAAAAAGGTATCCATTATTTGTGCCAAAGGGGCTTTGGAAGATGTTTACGCTTCCCTGGTTTTAACTAACGGTGCCCGGATGGAAGGCATTGAAGCCAATATTTTCTTTACTTTTTTCGGTTTGAGTGCCATCCGCAAGAACAAAATGGACAAGCTGCATACCTCCACCGTAGGAAACCCGGCCATGGAAATGCCGGGCGGCATTCCTTTCCCTACATTACTGGGAAGTTTGCCCGGCGTCGAAGCGGGTGTGTCGGCAATGATGAAAAAAGAAATGGAAAAACTGGATATTCCACCGGTAAGTGAGTTCCTGGAAATGATAACCGCTTCCGGCGGAAAGGTCTATGCCTGCAAACTGGCTGTCGATATGTTCAAAGTGAAAAGGGAAGACCTTTACGATGACCTGGACGGCATTCTTACGGTGGGTGATTTTTATGAAATAGCTGCCGGAGGGCAAATCATTTTTACCTGATCATATGAAAACAAAACATAAAATCTCAATCGAACCGGTTTACACCATTGGGGTGGCTTCGGACAAGTTGGGCATACCGGTCTATTCGCTTCGGCAGTATGAACAGGAAGGATTGATCATTCCCCATAAAACGCCGACAGGGCGCAGGCTCTATTCAGACCTGGAACTCGAAAAGATAAAGTGTATCAAGAAGATGGTTCGGGAAGAAGGTTTAAATTTCGAAGGAATCCGCCGTTTAATGGGTCTTGCGCCTTGTTGGCTGTTGAGAAAATGCAGCAAAAAGGATAGAGGCTCATGCCCGGCGTTTAACAATATTACCAGGCCCTGCTGGGCAACCGAGGAAAAATGCCACAATCCGTTTCCTTCCTGCAGGGACTGCCCGGTTTACCAGCAAATCGTTCACTGCAACGACCTGAAAGACCTGCTGTTCAAAAGTAGATAGGGCCGGTCCGCGGCGCGGACTGCCTAAGAAGGCCCTACGGGCCATCCGGAAGGCTTCTTTAAATGGCTTGAAACTTTAGAGGGTGAACAGAGTTATTAATGACATTAAATACCCTGGTTGTTGCTTTGCAGCAGACTTCGAAGCCTTCAACCTCATCTTCTAGTGTCATGTCAACCGTCAAATGACTCTAAAGCAAACGCCCGAAGGGCTAATAAAAGTTTTGATCAAACTTTTTCAAAAGTTTGGCTCGTGAAACATCGGCAGGGCCGCCGGAGGCCTTTTTTTTAAATTTAATTTTCCTTGCAACAATGTATACCGCCAGTAAAAAAAGACAAAAATAAGGGAAAAGATATCCGCAGCAATTAAAAAAAGTCTTCCTTTTGATATACTTGAACTCCCCGATAAATCTGTCCGCCGCATAATAAGACGACCGATACCCTATCTGCCCTGACGGCAGAATTACAGCGGAAATCCCATTGGTGGTAGATCGTAAGATGTACCGCCTGTTCTCAATCGCCCGGAAAACCGCCATAGATAAATGCTGGTAAGGAGCAGACGTATCACCGAACCACGAATCATTAGAAATGGTAATAATCAGCTCACCACCTTTTGAAATAAATTCCCTTACCAAGCCGGGAAAAATAATCTCGTAACAAATGGGCGTCGAAACCGGGTGATCGTCAATCACCAGGTTATCCACAGCCGCCCCCGGGGTGAAATCACCGATTTCATCGGTAATCCGTTTCACGAAAAATAAGAGTTCTCGAAAAAGCACATACTCACCAAAAGGCGTGAGATGCACTTTGTCGTACTTCTCTATTTTTCCTTTTCCAAAAAGAATAACGGAATTATATATTTCATTGGCTCCTTTAAGGTCGGTAAAACCCGCCAGAAGCGGGACATGTGAACCTACAAAATCCATAAATCGTTGGTAATGATTTTTATTTTGCAGTGGGTATATGGATACAGTATGTTCCGGCCAGACGATAAATTCCGCCCCCTTTTGCGCCAATTCTTCGGATTCTTTAAATAACCGCTGTAATATCTTATTCCTTTCCACCCAGGTAATGGGATCATTGGTAGTGTTGGGTTGAATAATCCCGGCCCGGTGGGTTTCTAACGGACGGATTTTACTTTCATTGACCCGGTATAAAAAATAACCCACCGTGTAAAGAGAGAAAAAACTGACCAGGATGACTATCGCTGTTTGTTTATCCCCCTGCTTGATAAAACGGTAGAACAGGATATTAAAATAGATTAAAACAAAGGTAACCAGGTGGATACCCCCGATTTCAGCCATTTGAATAAAGTAGAGGTTGGTGTACTGGGAGTAACCCGCCAGGCACCAGGGGAATCCCCCAAATATTTTTTCTATGACCAGGTCTTTGCCAACCCATATCAAGGGAATAAGAAAAACCGGCAGGATTTTTTCAACGTTATTTTTAACGGCTTTTTTAGGGGCTTCTATGGTTTTCTTAATAAAGATACCGGCAATGCCGTTAAATAGGGACAAAGCTGCCGCCAGCATAATGAGTCCCAGGATACTCAACGTTTGGCCCATACCGCCGTAGCGGACCATTACCCGGGGAATCCAATACAAAATCACCAGGTAAGAAAGAAAAGAGAAAGTGAAAAAAAGAAAAAAACCTCCCGTGGTTTTTCCCTTCCCCTTCCTATCCAGGGCGTAAAGCATAGGGATAAGAAAAAAAAAGCCCAGAAAAAACAGGGGTGACTTGGGAAAAGAGAGCGCGTACAACAAAGCAGACGAAAAAATGGTTAGCACTAGCCGACGTTTTAACCGGATTTTATTATTTCGAATTTGCCCTTCTCCATTTTTTCAAGTTTTACCTTTTCCCTTTTGGCTTCGGCCCTGGTTTTAAAATTTCCTACCCGTACCCGGAAAAATTTTTTATTTTTTTTCACCGTTGTAAGGATTTCCGTTGGATAACCCATATTGGCAAATTTAGCTGAATAGTTTTTAGCATTGACGTATTCGGAGAAAGCCCCTACCTGGATGGAATAATAGGGCTCTTTTTTAAAGGTTTTTGTTTTGATTTTATCTTTTGGGGGCTGACGGTGCAGTTTGATCTCCTCACCAATGGAAGGCTCTTTCCGCATTTGTTTTTTGACAGGAATTTTATCTTTCTCATCAACCAGTTGAATCTTTTCGGCTTTACCTTTGGAAGCGAATTTCAGCATTTGATTTTTTGACGAAGATTTACCCGCCTGGTATCCCAGGAAGAATAAAAAAGAACCGATGATAATAACACCCACCAGTAAAACCACAATATGAAGGAAGCTAACTTTTATCTCAACATATGATTTTTCCATGGTTTTTTCCCATATGCTTTCTAAATACTTGAATGATCGAGCGGTTACTCTTTCTTCAATACCTTAGTGAAGGCTTGCAAGAGATCGATGGGAAGTGGGAATACAATGGTAGAGGAATTGTCCGCCGAAATATCCATAAGGGTTTGCAGGTACCTCAACTGGAGGGTGGTGGGGTTTTGAGACATTGTATTGGCAGCCATTAGCAATTTTGTCGATGCTTCATTCTCACCTTCCGCGTGAATGATTTTTGCCCGCCGTTCCCTTTCAGCTTCGGCCTGTTTAGCCATTGCCCGCTGCATCTCCTGGGGAAGGTCTACATGTTTGATCTCCACCATGGATACTTTTACTCCCCAGGGATCGCTGTGCTGATCGATAATGGTTTGCAGTCTTGCGTTTAATTTATCCCTGGCCGATAACAATTCGTCCAGTTCAACCTCACCCAACACCGACCGTAAAGTGGTCTGGGAAAGTTGAGACGTGGCATACTGGAAATCCTGAACTTCAAGTATTGCTTTTGTGGGATCCAGCACCCGGTAGTAAACCACCGCGTTCACTTTTACCGATACATTGTCTTTGGTAATGATATCCTGGGGCGGCACGTCCATAACAATGGTACGCAGACTCACCTTCACCATTTTATCGATGGGATAGAGGACAAAAATCAATCCCGGGCCTTTGGCCTTTTCCAGCACGCGCCCCAACCGGAAAATAACGCCCCTTTCGTATTCTTTAAGGACTTTGATCCAGTTAAAAACCAGGAATAAAACGATAAACGCTGCGGTTAATGAAACTCCTGCCATGTTAACCTCCTATTTTTTTTGCCACAGACGGACACAGATTGTGTTTGTCTTGTGTAAGTCTGTGGCAATATTCATTTTTAACATTATTTTTTTACTTTTAAAACAAAATTTTCCATAGATTCTATGGTTACGTTTGACCCGGACGGGATGGTTTCACCGGATGCAGAAATGGCATTCCACCACTCGCCGTGGACAAAAACTTTACCTGAGGTACTATTTACTTCCGTTTTAGCAGTCCCGGTTTTCCCTGCCAGACCTTCCTCACCGGTTTCGGTTCGCCGTCTCATCGCTTTGACCACTTTAACGGTTAAAAATATGAAAATAGTGCTAAACACCGCGGAAAACATTATTATGGTTGACATCATGGGCCTCATTTCAGGGATCGGGGAATCGATGAGCATGATGGAACCCAAAACAAAGGATATGATTCCCCCAATTCCAAAGACCCCAAAACCCTGGATTTTTATTTCGGCAATAAAAAAGCCGATGGAAAGCAAAATAAGCATTAATCCCACATAGTTTATGGGTAAGATTTGAAATGCCATAAAGGCAAGCAGTAGAGAGATACCCCCCAGTACCCCGGGAATAATGATGCCCGGATGGGTAAATTCCAGGTACAATCCCAGCAGCCCGAAGATAAGCAGGAAGTAGGCCAGGTTGGGATTGGTAATGGTTTTTAAAAATTTCTGCCGGCCGCTCAGTCCCAGGGAAATAATTCGTTCTCCTTTCAACTCTAAGACAATATTTTTGCCGCTGACAGTGGTAATTTCTTTTCCTTCCAGTTGCTCCAGCAGGTCATCGGTATCTTCGGCAATATATTCGATCAGGTTGTTTTTCAAGCACTCCTCTGCGGTATAGGATTTACTTTCCCGGACGGCTTTTTCCGATAACTCTTCGCTGCGGTTCCTGCTTTTGGCCAGGGATTTTACGTAAGAGACCGCATCGTTGGTTATTTTATCTTTCATGGTATCGTCGATTTTCCCTCCGCCCACTGAAACCGGGTGGGCGGCGCCCATGTTGGTTCCGGGCGACATGCAGGCAATGTCCGAGGCAATGGTTATAAAAAAACCGGCCGATGCGGCCCGTGCTCCTTTGGGAGAGACATAGACCGCCACAGGTGCGGGGGAATCCATTATATCTTTGATAATGCTTCTCATGGAGGTGTCGAAACCCCCGGGGGTATCCATTTCGATAATAATCAATTTAACATTGGACGCTTTTTTGATTCGATTAAAGGAATCGGTTATATATTCGGAAGTTATCGACTCGATAGGCCCGGTAATTTTCAATTTGTAGATTTCCGCATGTATAAGGTTTGGAGATAATAAGATTAAAAACAAAGGCACCCATACCCATAGGTATAATTTTTTTATTTCTTTCATCATGTGGTTATTATAGTTTATAAAAAAAAAAAAAGCAACCCTGCTGCGCAGGGAAACTATATGCGGAGGTTCTGCGGCCAGCAATTTTAGCCGCGAAGGTACGGGAGGGCAGTGAGCAGTGAGCAGTGGGAACAAATGATTAAATCGAATTCCAACAGAGTGGCCGTACAAGTCAAAAGTTTTTGGAAGTCCAGAAACCTTTTTTCAAAAAGGTTTTTGGCCGTCGGAGTTATTCCGATTAAAGTCAAGTCAAATCTCCGAGAATTTTAAAAATTTTTTTCATCTTTTCATTTAAATTTTCCATTTTTTAAATCACGTTTCCACATTTTCACGTTTTCA
>Ga0114923_10003559_pt1 | contig 10515 bp, 9 predicted proteins | sample SumtaG_FD_89578 | JGI IMG/M metagenome (GOLD analysis project Ga0114923, IMG submission 89578) | Deep subsurface microbial communities from Indian Ocean to uncover new lineages of life (NeLLi) - Sumatra_00157 metaG | ecosystem: Environmental > Aquatic > Marine > Oceanic > Sediment | place: near...
ATAGTAAGCTCATCTGGAATTAAAGAAAAGGAATGATCTGGACCCTCCAAATTTCTATCCAGAGTAAAGTGTTTTTCAATTACTGTCGCCCCCATTCCTATTGCCAATAAAGGAGCTATAAGAGGATCAGAACTATGATCTGACAATCCAATCGGAACAGAGTATCTTTCTTTCATTTTTGGTATTACTGAAATATTCATAGAGTCTAACGAAGAAGGATACGATGAGGTACATTGTAGTAGTACCACTTGACCGCTAGAATTTTTTTTCATAAAATTAATAGCAAAATCAATTTCTTCATAGGTACTAGCGCCAGTTGAGATTAAGACGGGTTTTTTTGTTTTTGCTAGATATTCCAAAAGCCTAATATGGTTAATTTCAAAAGAGGCAACTTTGTGAATTTTCACATAAGGATCTATCTGTTTTGCATCTTGCACGGAAAATGGGCTTGACATAAACAAAATTTTTTTCTCATTGCAAATTTCTGACAAGCAAGGAATCATGTCATATGGCATTGATAAATAATCAAAAATTTCGTTTATTGTTTTTCCACTTCCATATTCTTTTAAATATTGGACTTGTCCCGCATTGGCCACATAAACTGATTCAGTCCTAAACGTTTGAAATTTTATTGCATCAGCTCCCGCTCTTGCTGCCGTTTCAATCAATTCAGTGGCTCTGTTAAGGTCCTGTTCCTGAGAACCTGCCTTCCAATTTGAACCAGCCTCTGCTATAACAAAGGTATGATCGAATTTATCAAAATCTATCATTTTGCTCATAAATCAAGGTTCCTTGAACATAAATAAAAAATAATTTGTCAATTAAGCCGAATTTATGGTTCCTTCTTGAGACAAAAATTTGTCTGAAATAATTTTTTTGAGCTCATCAATAGATATTTTTTCAACTTTGTCTGAAGAATAGGATTCAACTGAATTTACTTTTCTAAAAGTAGGATAATGAATTTTTATTTCATTTTCAATTAACAAAGGATTAAAAATTGCATATTTCGAATCCATCTGCCAAGTAGTGCGCATTTCATCAGTATTGATTAAAGTTTCATGCATTTTTTCTCCTGGTCTAATTGGAATTTTTTCTTCTCCTGTATTCCCTAACAAATCGAATAGTGCCTCTTTTAGGTTCTGAATTGAGTAGGCTCGAAGTTTGGGGACAAAAATCTCAGATCCTTTACCATTTTCAGTGGAATCTGAAATGAAATCTAGGGCTTCTTCCATAGTAATACTGAATCGTGTCATAGTGGAGTCAGTAATAGTAATTCTTTTTTTAGAACCAATTTGATTAATTAATTTTGGAACAATTGAACCGCTGCTTCCTAGAACATTACCATATCGAAGAGCTATAAACTTCGTTTCATGTTTTTCTTTATTCAAATAATTACTAGCGGTTACAAATAATTTTTCCATTAGTAATTTTGTTGCGCCATATGAATTCAGGGGAGAAACAGCTTTATCTGTTCCAACTCCTACTGCTATTCCAACATTCTCATGTATGCAAGCGTCAATTACATTTTGAGTTCCTAATACGTTAGTTTTAATTGCCTCAAAGGGATTGTATTCTACAACAGGAACGTGTTTCAAAGCGCCTGCATGAAACACTATATCAATATCTTCTAAAGCCCGAACTAATCTTGAATAGTCTCTTACATCGCCTATAAAAAAACGAAGCCGTTCATCAGGAATCTCTGATTCCATGCTTATCTGTTTATTTTCATTTCTACTGAAAATTCTTATAGTATCTACGTTTGATTTTAAAAGGCGTCTTGCTAGGGCTCTTCCCAAGGAACCTGTTCCCCCTGTAATTAGGATCTTTTTACCATCGAACATACTTAAAATTAGTCAAAAGAGGGTTAAAATAAGATTACTAGGGTTTTTTAAAAATTTAAGTGAAATATTTCTTATATATCAACAAATCAACTCGGGTTGAACAAAAATTGAACAGAATGAGTAATTCGAAAAAACTTTCGGAGAGGTCTAAAAAAATTATTCCTGCACTTTCTCAAACTTTCAGTAAATCCCCCTATAGCTATGTTGAGGGAATTTATCCAACTTACTTATCTAGAGGTAGGGGTAGCCATGTCTTCGATGTTGATAAAAATGAATATATTGATTATGTAATGGCGTTAGGCCCAATAATACTAGGGTATAACTATCCCACAGTTAATACAGCTATAAAAAATCAGCTAAAAAAAGGAATTTCATTTTCTATACCTCATCCTCTAGAAGTTGAATTATCCGAAGAAATCAAATCAATTATCCCTTCAGCAGAAATGGTTCGTTTTTCAAAAACAGGTTCAGATGCTGGAACAGCTGCAGTAAGAGCCGCACGGGCTTTAACTAAACGGAACAACATCGCTTATTGTGGAACTGGAGGAGTGTGGCATGATTGGTTCACAGTGATAACAAATAGAAATGAAGGAATACCTATAATCTTGAAAAAAATGATTAAGAAATTTAACTACAATGACATAGAATCATTAAAAATTTTATTTGAAGGTTGGAAAGGTGAAGTAGCCACTGTTTATATGGAACCGATCCTGAATGAATTTCCAAAAAATAATTTTTTAAAAAAAGTAAAAGAACTGGCTCATAAGCATGGAGCAATTCTAATTTTTGATGAGGTTGTGACCGGTTTTAGATTAGCAAATGGTGGAGCACAAGAGCTGTTAAGAATCGATGCTGACCTTGCAGTATTTGGAAAAGGGATTGGAAATGGTATGCCACTTGGTGCAATCACTGGTAAACATGAATATATGGAAAAGTTCCAAGATGTTTTCTATTCCACTAGTTATGGGGGAGAAGCATTATCTCTTGCTGCTGGGATGGCTGTAATTCACGAACTTAAGAAAAAGCCGGTAATATCGCATTGTTGGCAATTAGGGGAATTTTTTATTTCTGAATTTAATAAAATCTCTGAAGAATTGGAAATAAATGTGAGGATGGAAGGATTACCCGTAAGATCTTCGATTATCTGCAAAAATGAAAAAGGACAATCATCTTTACTATTAAAGAGCTTGTTGTATCAGGAGACATTGAAAAGAGGAATTCTATTTGGACCAGGTTATGTTTTTTTGTCATATTCTCATTCAAAAAAAGATATTCAAAAGACTCTCAAAGCATGTAAAGAGAGCATGAAAATTTTAAAAGACGCAATAAAGAAAAAAAATGTGAGGAAAAAGTTACAAGGTCAAGTAATGAAAACTGTTATGACATTTTGAAATTTTTGAATAATTTGGACGATGAAATGAAGGCTCTGGTTATCGGCTGTGGATCAATTGGAACAAGACATATTCATAATTTAATTAGATTAGGAATAAAAAAAATAGCAATCTTTGACGAAGACAGATTGAAGATAGATAAAATATCTAAAAAATATAAAACTAAAAAGTTCTATGACCTTAATTCTGCTCTTTCCTTCGAACCAGACTTTTCTCTCATTTGTACCTATCCTACTTCACATTTACGCCTAGCTAATGAATGCATCAAAAATCATTCTCATGTTTTCATAGAGAAGCCCATATCCTTCAGTCTTTTGGGTGTAGAAAAAATGCTAAAAAAGGCTCGTTCACAGAGTCTTCAAGTTGGGGTGGGATACAACATGCGATTTGATAAAGGACTGAATCTAATTAAGAACAAGTTATTGAAAAAAGAAATTTCAACTCCATTGATGATTTTTAGTGAATGGGGATATAACGTAAAATTTTGGAATCCTGGATTTGATCCCAAAAACCATTATGTGCTAAAAAAAGGTGGTGGAATAATTCTAGATGATTCTCATGAATACGATTACATCAGATGGTTACTAGAGGACAAAGTCAAATCAGTTTTTTGCCAGAGTAGAAGAGTTAGTACGGTAAAAACAAAGACGGAAAGTATTGCTGCATTGGTATTAAAATTTAGCAAAGGAACCATTGCAAGTTTACTTATTGACTGCGTTCGTCCACAATACGAGAGAAAATGTCATGTAATAGGTGAAAAAGGAGATCTGAAATGGGAATTTCTTGTTGCCAAAGCTAGATATAACAATTATCAAACCGGTGTAAATTCAAGGGTCACCACATTCAAACTTGGTTCAAAAAAATCTCAATCAAAAAATTTCATCTCAAGGATAAATGATATGTATGTGAATGAAATGAAAAATTTTATTGATTCAATTAAAAAAAATACTAAACCTATGGTAGATGGATGGACAGGACTTGAAACCCTAAAAATTGGTACAGCTGCTTTAGAATCAGCTAAAAATAATAGAATTATACGAATTTAGAAAACCACCACATTTCTTCAAGATCAAAAATTTGTTCCTTTTACTTCACTATTTCTCCCAGAAAATAATTTTATTATATGGTAGAAAATTCCTATTATCATACACTTTATTATGCAATCTTTTCTTAAAGTAGAATATTATGATTGCTATAATTGATTACGGGATGGGAAACGTTGGTTCCGTACGAAATGCAATTGAATATTTAGGATATGAAGTTATTTTACCAAAGAAAAAAGGAGATTTTGATAAGGTCACACACATAATCTTGCCCGGCGTTGGAGCCTTTGCAAATGGAATGAAAAATCTTTCTAATCTAGGTTTTATTGAAATTCTCAAAGATGAAGTTCTCGTAAATCACAAACCTTTCCTTGGACTATGTTTGGGAATGCAAATACTTGCTGAATTTGGTGAGGAAGGTGGTCCTACAAATGGTTTAGGTTGGATAAAGGGTAAAGTAAACAAATTGGAGGTAGATGAATCATCTTATAAAATTCCTCACATGGGATGGAATGATGTAATTCCTAAGAAAAATTCTATTATATTTCAAGGAATTAGGCGTCAAATCTTCTATTTTGTACATAGTTACCATTTGGTACCTAAAGATAAATCGGTAATATCAGGTGAAACAGAATACGGTAAAAAATTCGTTGCAGCAATTGAAAAGGAAAACATATTTGGATTACAATTTCATACTGAGAAAAGTCAACAAGAGGGCCTAAACACTCTTGCTAATTTTCTCGCTTTTGGGAAATAATATGGTGAAATAAAAAATGACTGATTGGTCTCAAACCCACATTCTAAATAATTTACGTCGTTGCACAAGGTGTACCCTTCCTGAAACCCATGAAACTATTGTTTTTGATGAAGAAGGAGTGTGTAATATTTGTAGACAACATGAATTTAAGAAAACCAATATCGACTGGGAAAAGAAAAAAGTAGAACTCAATGAATTAGCCGATAATTATAGAGGAAAAGGAGCTTACGACTGCATTGTTCCCTTTAGTGGGGGTAAAGATTCAACGTTCACACTTTGGTATATCATAAAAAAATTAAACTTGAAACCACTTGTAGTAAGTTTTGATCATGGTTTCTATCGTCCTATAAATTTAGAAAACAATGAAAGAACACAAAGAAAACTAGGAGTTGATTTCTTGAAACTTAGATCTGATTGGAAAATTGTAAGAAAACTAATGTTGGAGTCTTTAGATCGTAAGGGAGATTTTGATTGGCATGCACATGTCGGTACTTTTGCCTATCCAATGCAGATTGCAGTCAAGTTCCAAACTCCCTTGGTTTTTTGGGGAGAACCAAGTTCAGAATATACTGCATACTATGGATATGATTCTGAAGAAGAAGTAGATGAACGTAGGAATTCAAGGTTAAACAATTTGGGAATAACTGCTGAGGATATGGTTGGTTTCTTAGGTGATGAAGTGACTTTAAGAGATTTACAACCTTATGTTTATCCAAAACTAAAAGATTTACAGGACTTGAAAGTTCGTTCCGTACCTTTAGGTTCGTATATACCCTGGAATGTTAAAGAACAATACGAGATAATTAAGAAAGAATTAGACTGGAAGGGAATCAGAGTTGAAGGTGTACCTCCACAATTTCCCTATGAAAAGACTGAATACCAACTACAAGGTCCCAGAGATTATCTAAAATTCATTAAACGTGGCTATGCTCGAGTAACTCATCTTACAAGCATTGAAATTTGGAATAACAGAATGACTAGGGATGAGGCAGTTGATTTAATTGAAAAGTATGAAGGTAAAAGACCTTCTAGCTTGGTCTATCTATTAAAAATTCTTGGCATTGATGAGAATGATTGGAAGAAAATAGCTATAACACATTCAATTCCTCCCTACCAACACGATTTTTTAAATGAAGAAACCGAGGACCCGTTACCTGATATGGAACAGTGGGAACATAATCCTTGCTAAAAATACGATTGATCCCTGTTTTATTGTTAAAAAAGGGACGAATGATAAAACCAAAAAAATTTGGAGATGAGGGAGAACGTGATGTTGGTTGGCCAACAACAACTGCAAGGATCTATAATTCGCAAGATGCTGATGAATTGATTTTTTTAGACATTAATGCCACTAATGAAAGCAGAACTCTTCTAATAGATACACTTCGAGAAGTTTCAAAAGATTGTTTTGTACCCTTGACTGCAGGAGGTGGTATAAGAACTATCGAAGATATCCACGAAATTTTGAAAGTTGGAGGAGATAAAATTTCAATAAATGCATCAGCAGTTGAAAACCCTGATTTTATTAATCAAGCAGCAGAAAAATACGGGAGCCAATGTATCGTTGTTTCAATGGATGTCCGAAAAACAAATTCGAGAAAGTATGAAGTATTTACTCATAGGGGACAAAAACCCACAGGTCTTGATCCAGTAAAATGGGCAAAAGAAGTGGTTCAACGTGGAGCCGGGGAAATTTTACTAACTAATATTGAAAAAGAGGGAACCATGACTGGTTACGATTTAGATTTACTTAAGAATGTTGCAAACAAAGTTTCAGTACCAGTAATTGCGAATGGTGGGGCCGGAACAAGACAACATTTCGTTGATGCAGTAAAATTGGGGGGAGCATCAGCTGTTGCGGCTTCTTCAGTTTTTCATTTTTCAGACTCTAATTTAACTCAGGTTAAATCATTTATTTATAATGCTGGAATACCCATTAGACCCATTTGAACAAATTGAAAAAAAATAAAATATTTTCTAATCTCACTAATCGAAAAGGGGATATAATTTGTGAGAGTGATATGATTTTCCTTCGACCGGTAAAATTATCAGATATTTCAATGGAATATGTAAAATGGATGAATTCTAAACAAGTAAACCAATTTTTAGAGAGTCGATTTTCAAAACATACCTTGACTGATTTAAAAAATTATCAACGAAAAATTTCCAAAGATCCTAACACATTTTTCATGGGAATTTTTAAAAAAGAGAAACAAAACCATATTGGAAATATCAAACTAGGTCCAATCGATTGGAATCATAAAATAGCTGACATAGGGATAATGATTGGAGACAAAAATTCTTGGGGTAAAGGTTATGCAACAGATGCAATAAAATTAATTACTAATTTTGGTTTTAAAAAACTCAAACTACACAAGCTTACTGCAGGGGCTTATGAAAACAATTTGGGTTCAATTAAGGCATTTCTTAAGGCAGGTTTTCACGAAGAAGCTAGACGTAGAAAACATTTTTTCTTTAAAGGTAAATTCTTAGATGGAATTCTTTTAGCAAAAATTAATCAGAAAAAATAACCTTTTTCCCAAATTTTTTAAAATCTTCCTAATGATCATAAGTTGTTAGGACATTGGAAAAAATTTTCAAATTAATTGATTGCCCATCATAAATTTTATGCAATTTATTTGGATACTTTTAGTCCAAAATCTTTTTGATCAAGCCTTGGGTCATTTGAAATTTTATTTAATATCTCTTTATATGAAAAAATTGTTTTAGGTTTCATAATAGAATAAATTTTTCTCACAACTTCTAAATCCTCCTCAGTATCAACGGTCCATCTGAATTTAGAAAAATCATCTTCAATTGAATAGTTGTAGATTCTAAATTCATTCCTATGATTACGTATGTAGGTGGTTACATGTTCACGTTCGGACTTTAATTTTGAAATATGAACCATTTTTTTTAAAGCATCAAACGAAAAAATTTCAGTATCTAAACCATCAGGAAAGGTTGGTGGAATACAATTTGATACAAAATCATAATTTCCTTCCAGGTAGATCTCGAAAATTTTATCCACTACCGATGGGTCTATCAAAGGACAATCAGCAGTTATTCTAATTATTGGATCAGCTTCATATCTTAAAGCACATTGATAATGCCTATTAAGAACGTCTAATTCATCACCAGCAAAACTATGAATATTTGAATTTTTTGCAATGTCTAATAAAATTTCATCTTCTTTCTTTCTAGTTGTAATTAAAATAATTTGGTCGGTATCCTTTACTCTTTTTACTCGATTTAGTACGTGCCACAATAATGGCTTATTTTCTATCTCTGCAAGAACTTTTCTTGGAAATCTTTGAGAACCCGTTCGAGCTTGAATCATTATCGTTGATTTTACCATTATTATAACGAATCTGGTTTAAGTTAATAAAAATTGAACCTAACAATTATTTTTTTAGGATACGGTACAATTCCTGATGAATTGTAAAAAAATATTATAAGCGAATTTGCCTTAATTGGATAACCCATTTTTAAATTAGTCTAAAAAAAAATATTGCCTATACCTAGAACATTTCTAAAAACCTTTTAATGTTTAGGCTATTTTTACTTAAGAATTAGTTAATTTAGGAGTAAAATGAAAAACTAAGAGTTGAGAGATAAGAAAGATAGAAAAACAAAAAAAATGAAAAAAAACGTTGTAGTTGGCTTGGGAGAAATAGGTAATCCCATCTTAAAACTAATTTCAAAAAATATTCTCACAGTTGATTTTGATACTAATGAAAAGCTTATGAATACAAAAAAATATAAAAAATTTCTTAATCTAAAAACTTCTTTCTTGCATATCTGTATTCCATTCACAACAAAATTTTCTTCTAATGTAATTTCACTTTCTAAAAGATTTCAACCAGATATTGTAGTTATTCATAGTACGATCAGCCCTTTAACAACAAAAAAGCTTCAAACACAGCTTAACATTCCAGTAATTTACAGTGCTACACGAGGAGTACATAATAGAATGTTTTCTGATCTAAAACGGTATACAAAATTTTTTGCCATAGAGAGAAATGCCCCAAATGCAAAATGGGCATCTTCTCAATATTCAAAACTAATGCAAAAATGTGGAGTCAAAACCAAAAAAATGTCAAATCCAGTTACACTTGAGCTTGCTAAAATTGTCGTGGATACTTCCTACTATGGTTGGCTAATTAATTACTCTCAGTTAAGCAATATGCTAGCTATCCAACATAAAGTAGATTATGAAGAGATGTGGTCTTTTGCCGATGAAATTCAAAAATTCTTAGGAAATAGACCAAAAATGTATCCAGGATTTATTGGAGGTCATTGTGTTATTCCAAATTTAGAACTGATAAAGGATAAGAAATTAGATCGAATCAATGAAATTAATAAAATTTATAGAAAAAAAGTAAAAAATGCGAAATCAATTTCCAAAAAATACGTTAAAGGAAAACAATCATACAACAAAAAATGAAACCGATATGATTCATTCCTCATTACGAACAGTAGAATGGAAAGATAATACAGTAATAATGATTGATCAGACCAAACTTCCTGGTAAATTAGAATATGTTAAATTTACAGATTATGATGAGATCGCAGATGCGATTAGAACATTAGTTGTTCGTGGTGCACCAGCCATAGGCGTTTCTGGAGCATTTGGTATGGCTTTAGCTGCAATAAAGAGTCAAGCAAATAATAAAGAAGAATTAATACAAGATTTAGAAAAAGCATACAAAACTCTCCTTGAAACACGTCCTACCGCAGTTAACTTAGTCTGGGGTCTTGATAAAATTATTAATGTTGCAAAAGAAGCAAATGATGTTTCACAACTTAAAAAATCAGTAGTAGACACTGCTCAAAAAATGGCCCAAGAAGATGTACAAACTAACATGACTATGGGAAAAATCGGTTCCGAATTATTTGAAGAAAATGATACCATAATGACTCACTGCAATGCAGGAGCTCTTGCAACAGTTGCATACGGTACTGCATTAGGAGTTATTCGTGCAACAAAAGAAAGTGGTAAAAAAATTAAAGTAATTGCTACTGAAACAAGACCCGTTCTGCAAGGTTCTAGACTTACAGCATTTGAATTGAAACATGATGGTATTGATGTTGACCTAATACCTGATACTGCAGTTGGATATTCAATGGCGAACCATTTAGTAAATAAAGTAATTGTAGGTGCTGATAGAATTTTACGTACCGGTCATGTTTTTAATAAAATAGGAACATATCAAATAGCATTAATGGCAAAACACCATAACATTCCATTTTATGTTGCAGCTCCTTTGTCTACATTTGATCTAAAAAGTAACCCAACTGACGTAATTATTGAACATAGAAAGGGAAGTGAAGTCACTACCATTGGTGATAAAAAAACAGCACCAGATAACGTTGGTGTCATAAACCCTGCCTTTGATATGACTCCACCAGAACTCATTACAAGAATTATTACTGAAGCAGGCGTGGCAAAGCCACCTTATGAGGAATCAATCAAAAAATTA
>Ga0114923_10003560_pt1 | contig 10509 bp, 8 predicted proteins | sample SumtaG_FD_89578 | JGI IMG/M metagenome (GOLD analysis project Ga0114923, IMG submission 89578) | Deep subsurface microbial communities from Indian Ocean to uncover new lineages of life (NeLLi) - Sumatra_00157 metaG | ecosystem: Environmental > Aquatic > Marine > Oceanic > Sediment | place: near...
AACATCATTGCACTTTGTATATTTTCATATGGAATTGTAGCTTTTTGGGCCGTCGAAAATTTTTGGATCAATTTATATTGGGCTCGTAATGTGGATCCAAGTGTTAGGTATGTTGGTTTTATGGTCGCCGTGTCAGCTATAGTTGGTGTATTTACTCATATAATTTTTGGTGCCCTTAGCGATTCATGTAAGTCAAAACATGGAAGAAGACGACCCTTCATCCTTTTTGGATCGATTACTGGGGGTATTGCCATGTGTCTCTTTCCCATTACGAGGTTGTTTTCTGTATTATTACTTGCGATAACATACGCTATAGTAATGGACGCAGTAATTACTTTTTTTGGTGATACAACTACGCCAACACGTATGGCTTTCTTAGCGGATAACACGGAAATAGAACAGAGGGGAAGAATTAACTCATTAGTAGGATTTTGTGGTGGTTTAGGAATCATTTCAGTTATTATTCTTTCGGGGTATATATTTGATGTAGCTGGTCCCGATTTTGTTTTTTATTTTTCCGGAGTTGCGTTGATAATATGTGGAATAGTGTTTTTTATTATCTCAAATGATCCACCTGTAACTGAAGCAAAAACATTTAAGGAAAATCTCAAAGAAACTTTTACATTAGATTCTTATCGAGAAAACAAATCGTTTTATATTTTACTCTTATTCTTATTTATTAGCAGTACTGGAATTCAAATAGTATTCCCATATCTCTTCATATATATTGAATCAATTTTCGGTCTCAAAGGAATCGAATTGGCACTTCTTTTGGGGATTTTTACCTTAACTGGATTCCTTATATCAATATTAGTAGGTTTTTTACTTGATAAATTTGGACGCAAAGTAGTAATGTATTTAGTTACAACAGGAGGGGCAATTGTAGCATTTATATTCGCTTTTCTTTCACCAAACCAAGCAAATATTCTAATTTTATTACTAATATTTGGAGGGTTAATGATGGCTTGTTTTTCATCTTTGGGAGCTACCTCAGAAACATGGATGCAAGATTTAGCTCCTGAAGATAGAAGAGGATCGTTGTTAGGCTATCGAATAGCTGCAGTAGTAATCCCACATGTGCCAGGAGCTTTGATTGGAGGATTTCTAGCGGATTTTGGTCCAAAACCTGAAGGATTCATATATTCACCACTAATTTTTATCGTATGTGGCATTGTTTTACTTCTATCTTTACCGTTTTTGAAAAATGTCGAAGAAACTCTCAAAAAAGAAAATTAAATCTGAAAAGAAGTTAACTCGGTAAAGTTTAAGGTAATTTTAATTTTTTGCAAAATCATACTAAAATCAACACCAATAATTCTATGCGGGAAAAAAATGTATGTTTTTTGCTTTTCGATATTTTTAAATTCTAGTATTTTTATTATAACCATTGTCTTATTACACTATTTTATTTAAATCATACAAAAACATCAAAAATTATGAGTAAAAAAGGAATTTTAGTTGTTGATGATGCAAAATTTTCAAGAATTCAAATCAAACGAGTGATAGATGAAATAGATAACGTAGAAGTAATTGGAGAAGCTGAAAATGGAAATGAAGCAGTATTGTTATATGAAAAATTAAAGCCAGACTTAATCACCATGGATCTTGTGATGCCCGAAAAAGGAGGAGTTCAAGCAATAGAAGAAATAATAAGAATGGATAAGTCAGCAATTATTATAGTCATTTCTGCAATAGGACAAGATGATTTAATGTTAGAAGCTACCGAAAAAGGAGCAAAAGAATACATTGTAAAACCCTTTAAGCCTAATGAATTGCGTAAAGTTCTTGAAAATCATTTAATGGCATAAAAGCAAATAGAAGATACATTGACCCATTTCATTTCTGATTATTTACAATTTAGCCTCAGCTTAATAAAAACTCGTAAAAAATATTGCTTATTTTTTCCCCCCATATATACCAAAAACGCCACACTTGTAATGACATTCCACAGCAGAAAAACCAATTGCTTTAAGAGCATCTAATTGTGCCTCCAATATGTCGTAGTGATTTTCAGGCTTTTTTCTTGCCTCTTCTGGGACTTGTTCGAAAGATTTATTAATTTTTAACGATTTTTGTCTGTTAATTATTCCTTCTTTCCATAAATCATAATACCAATTATTATAATTCTCATAATTAGATTTAACGACATCTATATTTATAAAATAAGCATTTAAATTCATCAATTCAAAAATTTTCTTAAAGAGCTTCTTCTTTTGGGAAAAATATAGGTGATGTATCGCAAATGATGAAACAATAAAATCGAACAATCCTCCTTCAAATTTTCCTTGAATTATCTCTTCAAACGAAATTTGACAAAATTCTAATACTGGCATTCCATCGAGTTCTTTTTTTGCTTCATTCAGCATATCTTTTGAGCCATCGGTTACAACGATTTCAAGGTTATTATTTTGGTTGTAAAGTGTCTTTGAGAGAATACCATTACCACATCCAAGATCAAGAATTCTTTTTTTTTTATCACTCATAATAAATTTACGATAAAAGGAAGTCAATATTCTTAGAAGATTTTCTCTCTCTGGAATATAAATATCTACTTCATCCAAATATTTTTGTGAGTAATCAGCCTTATTCCAATTTGATTTTTCAAATTCGTTCATGATTGTAGATCAGTAAAATTTATGTAATATATTAATATTTGGAATTTTATAATTAAAAAGTTGTTATTGTTGGTTTAAAAGCTGTTTTAGAATTAAAGGCATAGAATACACATCAAAATAATTATGTTCAATACACTCCTTAATTAATCCAATGTATCGTTGAGGATCGTCCATATATTTTTTATAACACATACCAACTAGACTGCCTGGCAATTCATTATCTCTCTTCCATTTAAGAAGCTTTTCTTCCATATCCGTAAGAGTGTATTTATCAAACATTCCTTTATATTTTCGACGACAGTCATGATACAAATCAATATGGTGATATCTTGTATTGCTTTTTTCATAAGGTACATCGTCATCAGATATCATGGGATTTTCATCAAAGTAATATAAGAAACGATTTGCAATATAAGGAATATCAAAGCTGCGGCCATTATACGTAATAAAGGTTTTAAAATTCGGTAAAATTTTAGTTCTAAGATGCTCGAATATTGCAATCTCCTCTTCTAGATCACGAGCAAAGAATTCTCTTATGTGTAATTTCTTATTTTTGAAGAAACCTATCCCGACTATTATAACTGGTGAATCATATAAGCCCAAGGTTTCAATATCAAGAAAAAGTAAATCTTTTAATTTAAAACAAAAACTTACATCCATATCATATATATACTTGTTCCTACAGAGAGAAACGTAATCCTTTGCTTTTATTAATCTTATAAGCTCATTTGCAGACTTTCTGTATCGCTTATATACTTTTAAATCATTGAGAGTCTTTACTCCTCTTCTTAGAAGGTTTTTTTCAATATTTTCTCCAATAGAATATACTGTCTTAAGATTTGAGAGAGCTTTTTTTTTTGTTACCAGTAAATCTAAGTCAGAAAGGAAATCATCTTCTTCCCAAAATAACTCTAAGAATTGCCCCATAGAATTACTGATTACTCTCTGATTTTTGAATAACTCCTCTAGTTTTGTACCGGAATATTGTTCCACTAAATGAGTAATGTCTAAGCTTTCAAAGTTGTAATAATCCATTATCTATACTAATTAAGAAGATCTATTTAATAATCTATTCTGTAATAATTTATAGTAAAACTAAAGAGATTTTATTGTTATTTAATTGTTTAATAGAGAAAAAAACCTTATTATAATCCTAGTTGTTCTAGCTTTTCCTTAAGAATCTTAACTTTTTCTGGAGTAAGGTCATAATATTTCCAAAGTACTATAGTTGAAATAAGCATGAAAATCATCGGAATTAAACCAAAATGGAGGCGAATTCCAAATATTGCTGTTGCAGATTGTGTTTCCGCTCCTTCTACAAATCCAGTTAATGTATGAACAATTGCAATTGTTATAGCTTGAAGTATTATTGACATTCGGGCGAAAAAAGTTAAAATACCATTATAGACCCCCTCTTCTCTTTTACCCGTTGAAACCACAGATTCATCAATCACATCAGCAAATATAGGGCCTAACATAACCCAAAAACCTCCCAGTCCAATACCCCACAGTGTAGTTGCGATTATGAGAATAAAATAATCTTCTATAAAAAACAATGGTGTTGTGAAAATAGTTATTACAACAGCTGCACTACGAATAGTTTTTCGGTTATTATTCGTTTTTTGTGCAATAAACATCCAAAGAGGGATTGATATAAATGATCCCAAAAGAAATCCTACCATTACTAAACCAACCGCACTTGCTTCCATTCTATATACATAGCGTACAAGATAAGGAATAGAAGCTCCCAATAAAGACGCCATTGATTGGTAGAATACGTACATTATAATGAATACCACAAAATTCTTTTGTTTTAAGCTGGTTTTTAAAGTTTTAAAAAATGATTCCCTTTCCATTCCCTTCTCATACTTCATAAGAAAGCTATCAACTCTCTCCTGATCTTCACGACAACCGGGGATAGCTAAAAATAATGCAAATATACAAACAATAATAACCACTCCTGCCGAAACTATATAAGATTGGTGGTTACCAAAAGTTATGAAAATAGGGGGAATTGTTGCCCCTAAAGCTACTCCAACAGTTCCTACTAGCGTACTTACTCCAGAGGCTTTTCTGCGTTCGTATCAGAACGAAATTTATCAGGAAATATTGAGTAAAAGCTAACATTATAAATAGAGGCACAGGTATCAAATAGACAAGTTGTAAGTACGAGCCATCCAAATAAAATCCATGCTCCGCTTTTTGGATCTACTGAAGGAGGATTAAAAATTAAATAATAAGAAAACAACCAAGGAACTCCTCCTATAAATACCCAAGGAAATCGCCGTCCCCATTTTTTAGTAAATTTGAAAGGCCGATCAATTAAATAACCAAGGAAAGGATCATTGAATGCATTCCATATGGCAAAAATAACATAACCTAAAGCAGTTATCCAAACATTCAAACCAAGTTCACTTTCATAATAAAAAAAAACGAGTGTTCCAAAAGCTACTTTTAGAAATTCATCAAAGAATTTGCCAAATCCATAGGAAGCCATATTTTTCTTTGAATGTAATATTTCAGGTTCTTTATTTTCCATGTTTAATAACTAGTTTATTTTTTATTTAGGGATTAGGTGTTTTTGAAAAAAACAGATAAAACTTATAAAAATTTCTATAACTTTCATAGTTTTATAAGAATTAGTAATTTCAATAAATTTAAAACTATCTTGATAATATGGGCATAAAAGTCATAATAACACTGGTTTTGTTAATTTATCAAACTTTGATTGGTCAATAAAATTATATTGACCAGTCTTCATTTTATCAAGTGTATCGGATAAAATTTTAATTATCCGTTCTTCATATCCTGATTGTTCTGGATAATTATAGCTAAATGTCTTCCAATACGGCCTTTTGTGGCCCACTTTAAATTTAAATCCCTTCATTGAAGTCATATAAGAATTACTGTTAATTTTTGTCGCAATTTGATCTGCTGTTATATACCAATGATATTTAGTTTTGATTGCAGCTCCACTATTACTAGGAGCAGATTTAAATCTAGTTTTCATAGAGTTAAAATTAAAACTCCACATATCGGGAGCTTCTTTAGTTTCATGCCATTGAGCATTTCTATAATTCCAATGGTGAGAATTCCCTACCTTCATTCCTGTATAAGTCTTATTCTTATAAGTTTTAAGTTTGTTATACATTTTCAAATTCACGAAATAATTAAAAGAATTTATAAATATAGTGAATTTTGTTATTTAACCAAAGAGAGTCCCATTATTTTTACAAATCTAATAAAATTCTTATGAAAACTATATCAAAGTTTCACTGAGCCTAATATAAAAGTAAAAAATATTTTAAATTTTAAACTTAAAAGTAGATATTTCGAATTTACCTATGTCAAATGAGAGGATTCCAGTTTCACCATCCCAATCAAATTTATATTCTATTTCTCTTTCCAACAAATCAACTGCATTTATTGAGGAAATTTTGTTTATTAGTGTAGAATTTAGCTTAATTTTGACAACTGTAGGAATTCCTGAACCTTCTACAAATCTAGCAATAATACTATTTGTATTATCCCACTCATTTAATTTTAATGCTCCTAAATAAACATTAGGTGTTAGGATTTGCAATAAGGGATCACTGGATGCCTTACTCTTTTCTGAATTTATTTGGGAGTTATACATTGGGATAATTATAACTGGATTATTAAATTCCTCTGCTTTTCTTTTTACTATGACATTTGGAGTACCGTCAGCATTTTCCAATGTGCCTCCATTATGAGGTAATAAAGCATATCTACATCTAAAGGGTCCAATCCCACTATGTCTTGGAACCTTATGACCATATAGTTTTTCGTTTTCTGAGCGTTCTAAATTAACCCAAGCTTCAGGTGCAGGTGGGGGATAGAGACAGGCTCTAAGCAAAGTCAATCTCATATCCCCTCCGTTTACATCAAACGCATACTTTCCCTCATTAAGAACAGCCAAACCCCAGCTCTTGTCGTTTGTGCTTATATCAAAATATTTATGGCAGATTTTTTCATAGCGTGCCTTGTCACATGGAGTTACTGGTTTAGTTTTAAACGTAATTGCGGAATAGGTCTCATCAGCTATTGCAATTTCTGCGTCAGTAGATGTGCTATATAAAATCTTAAGCATAATATTCTTTTGCTTCCAATCAGAGTTATACTCTAAATAAATTTCTTGACAGGCTCTAAATAACGTTATTTTTTGTGTTACAGAACTAATTCCTAAAGTTCTATTAATTTCTATTGTGGCGAAAATAGGACCGATTTCTGTAACTCTTATCCTTACATCTTTTTCATTCGATAACTCAATAGGATAATTCCAATATTGACGAACTAAATTCCATGCTGGCCATGTCGTACCCTCATCAAGAAAACCAAATGTTAAATTTGAAGAATTACCTTTTAACAAATTATTTCCCTTATTTATCTCATTAACAATTAACCCAACTACCGCTCCAGTATCATGATCTATTTTAACTTTTACTTTTTCACTTGATAAAGAGTTCTCTGTTGCACTAAAATTCCCCTTTTTTCCTAAGTCTTCACTATTTGAATTACTTTGAATTGTTAATCTGACCGGAGTTAAACTTAATGGCTTCAAATTAATAACGGTACACCATCCTGCTGGCATACTGTCTAAACCATAATCAGTTTCAGCAGAAATTGGTTGACATATGAATACTTCATTATTTTCATTTAGTAATTCAAGTTTGGTAAAATTAGGTTTCCCTTCTTCATCTAAACTAGGAAGATTTTTAAAAACAGTTATTGGAATAAAAATCTTTGATTTTCTGTCCCAATTTAGCGGATTATAAAGAAAAAATGAAGTACTCTCTGACGTTGCTTCAATTTTTTGATTAACAGTTGTTGCATTCCCGATATTCTCAATAACATTTCTAATACTTGCATCTTGTTCATTCCAATCATCCCAAACTTCATCATAAACTTCTGGTATAGAAGTCCCTGGTAAAACATCATGAAATTGATTTTTAAGTGTAATTTTCCACAATTTTTCAAGTTGATCTTTAGGGTATTTATATTCCGGGTTTGTTAAGGATGTTAATAGAGCAAGAGTTTCTAAAGAAACAATCATATTTTCATATTTTCGGTTATGCCTTTTTACTTCAGCGTGATTTGAAGAGCACCCTCTATGATTTTCTAAGTAGAGCTCGTCATTCCAAATTGGAAACGATTCTGAGTATTTCTCAAGTTCATTATAAAATTTTTCAACCCTACTCCATTTACATAATTTACTCTTCACAAGTTCATTTGCTATTGCAACTTCTTTATGAGTTGGTCCATGACCTCCATCACCAACTCCAAAAAAAGCCCCTACATGAGGACAAATCTCATCTTTCATATGATCTTTTAATTTTCCATAATCTAATGTGTAATTCCACACTTTGATACCATTTTCTTTTAGCAAATGTCTTCCAACTTCAAATTTTCCCCAAGTTTCGAGTCCATGTGTATCCATATGGAAGTTTGATGTCAAAATTTTGGACCCATCCGGTCCTTGCCACCAAAAATTAACAAATGGAAATGTGGTATCCATATTCCATGTTAATTTACTTGTCCAAAAATATTTTGCTCCCGATTTTTTTAATATCTGGGGAAGACCGAAATTATAACCAAATGAGTCTAAAAACCATTCCACTGTAGGTAGAATTCCAAAATTATCTCGGAAGAAACGCATACCGTAAAGTCGTTGCCTCACCATCGCTTCTCCAGATGGCAAATTGCAATCAGGTTCCACGTAAGCTCCACCAACAAGTTCTATATTACCTGCTTTTACATACTCTTGAATTTGTGCGAATAATCCGGGATCATCCTCCTTAATCCATTCCAAAAGTAATGGCTCACTCAAAGCAAAACAGAACGTTTCTGGGAACATTTTCGCATGTACTATTGCTTTTCTAAATGTAACTTGAGCTTTCTTTCTAGTTTGTTCAAATCTCCACATCCAAGCACAATCAATATGTGATTGTCCAACCATATGAACTTGGACTGTATCAGGATCCACAGATTGAGAGATATTGTTTTTCCATCGTCTAATTTTTCTTGCGACTTTTATTTCTCTTTTTCCCCCCAACCATTTCTCTTTAACTTGTTCAGTATCATGATCAGGCTCTTCAAAAGTTGATGAATCCAGTCTTTTACTTCCCGAGTAATGCCCTTTATTTTCTATCAATTATTAAACACCAATTTTCTATTTTATTCAAGATACAAAAAAAATTATATATATTAAAGGTAAATAATCTTTAATTGTAAAAATTTTTAAAACATTACCTTTAGATCTTAAAATATTAAATAATATAAAAATTAAAAATAAGGGAAGATTAAGTTGGAAAATGAAACCACCACTCATGATAATATAAAAAGATATCCTAAAAAAATTATTACATCATTTCAACTCGGAAACCTTGCAGGGTTAATGATGAGCCAAATGTATTCTCAACAAATGACTTTCTTCTATCTCAGTGTAGCAGGATTAGATATAGGTTTATATGTTGTTGCTATGCTTCTCTACATGGTGTTTAACATGTTTAATGACCCCCTATTGGGCCATTTTTGCGATAAATCCTCTCGTTTTACAGAAAAATGGGGAAAAAGATTTCCCTTTATCCTTATAGGTATGCCTTGGGTCTTTATTGTTATATTTATTTACATGCCCCCTTCGGTAGAGGAAGTTGGTCAATTCGGACTATTTTTATGGTTATTAATATTCCTGTGTATTTATGATGCTATCTTTTCTCTTTTTGATATAAATGCAGTAGGGCTTTTTCCTGATAAATTTAGACATCCTAGAGACAGGAAATGGGGAGGTTTTATTACCACAGTACTTGAAACTATTGGGGTTATGCTAGGAGTTTTAATTCCCGTACTAACCATTGAATTTCTTGGTCAGAATGAGGGTTGGAGAATTCAGGCAATAATAATAGCTTTGGTTGGCTTTGTTTGCATGTTATTAATGATTCCAGGAATACGCGAAGATAATGAAATGAAACAACGTCGATCTCGACTTGATAAAGAACTACCAGATCCCTTCTTTAAAGGTTTAACTGCGTCATTGAAGGATAAACATTTTGTAGGATATATGGCTTTATTTGTAGCATACACATCTACAATGGGTCTTGTAATGGCTTCAATACCATTCTTTGTCCAAGACATTTTACTATTATCAAAAATCGGAGAGACAATCGTATTATTTTATGTTGTTGCTGTAATATTAAGTGCGGGTATATGGTATAAGCTTTCTTTTAGATGGGGAATAAAGAAAGTTGCACTAATAGGGGCTATTCTGCTTGGACTCATGGGTATTCCATTTTTATTTGTACCAACAGGACCCGAAGGCTTAGTCCTAGTTGCTATAATTTTCTTTATAGCAGGCTTTGTAGATGGCGCTATTATTAGTATGACTATCCCTCTCTTTTCTGATGTGGTAGATAATGCAACTATTGAAACAGGTAAACGAAAAGAAGGGCTCTATAAGGGTATTTGGGTGTTTTTTTCCCGGATTGGTATTGCAGTCCGCGCGATAGTATTTTGGATAGTTGCAGTATCTACTGGTTATCATTCTGGTTCAACTGATCCTTCAGAACTTATGGGTCTCCGACTTCAAGTGTCAGTATTTCCGATGATTATTATGGCGATCGGCGTCATACTATTCTGGAAACTATATAAAATAACACCAGAATTAGCAGAAGCAAATGTAAAGAAGTTGCAAGAACTTAAGCTATAAATTTATTAATTCTCTTTTTTTACCATATTATTTTTTTAAAAATTAGATCAAATTACAGAATCATACATATTCAACTATAAATAAGTTTATGATACTAAGTTTGATCATTTTAAATTAAACGAACTAAAAATTGAGGTAGAAAAAAAATGATTAAATTTACTGAAAAACAGT
>Ga0114923_10003562_pt1 | contig 10506 bp, 6 predicted proteins | sample SumtaG_FD_89578 | JGI IMG/M metagenome (GOLD analysis project Ga0114923, IMG submission 89578) | Deep subsurface microbial communities from Indian Ocean to uncover new lineages of life (NeLLi) - Sumatra_00157 metaG | ecosystem: Environmental > Aquatic > Marine > Oceanic > Sediment | place: near...
CTACGCTCGGGACTCAAACAGCTTCAATTTTTATCCCGCTATCAGCGGGACTTCGCCAAGAACGCTTAATCAAATGTCCCCAAATTGATTAGCTCGGAAGCTCAGACGCTGCATACATTCTTTATAACCACTCAACTATTTAACGATGTCTGTATTTTGAGTTTTTAAATTCTGTGCCGTTACCTTCTTCTAACAACCAACGAATACACCTTTTCCAATAATACGGTTTCTACCTCATAATCTTGATCAGGGACAAGATCCAATACAATTCTTATTTTAGATGGAAAACCCTCATAAATTGCAATACGTATCTGTTGTATCAGGTTGCCGTTAACCTTTATACGCCGGCTTATACCACTTCCAAGTCGTGTATCAAAAAAATCGCAAACAACTCTCGGTTTTCCTTCATAAACAACAAAAGTTTTAGGCTGATTATATCCACTTATTAAAAAATTGACCCCCTCTTTCTCCTCTGATAAAATTTCAGGTTTAATTTCCTTAATTTCTTGTATAAACTTTTTTACTTCCTCTTTCTTATTGTATGATTTGGCAAAAAGGCTCCGGTGAGCCCAACCAAATTGATCGTTCTTTAGTTTGACGAAAACCCAGTCTCCTTTTGCTTCTTTCATCAAAACAGCGTCACCCTTGCTCAGTTTGAAAAGTATTTTTGAGCTAAGAGAAGGCCTTACCCGAACATTACCACTATGGACTTTTACTGTTAGTTTGTTGTCTGCTTTTGCTGTAGGTGACGAAAATGCTCCATGTGACGGCGCACTTTTCCTGCTTTTATTTAAATGGGTCTTTTTTGATCCTAAAATACTCTTCTTGTATTGGAAAAGGCTTTGATGGGCCCAACCAAAACGACCGTCTTGAATTTTTACAACAAACCATTCGCCTTTCTTTTGTAATATATTTACCTTATCTCCTCTTTTCAGTTTATCTATTATGGAAGACTTTTTGGTTGGTCTTGCACGTAGATTGCCAATATACACCCTTACGATGCCTATTTTGTCAATCTTTCCCTTCTTTTCTTCAAAAGATAAACCAGATGAAGCTGAAATTTCCTCTTCCGAAACCATTGAGAATCCCTGAGATGGGCATATTATATTTAAAAGCAAAAAGGCAGCTATAAGAATATGAAAAAATTTGCACCCTCCTGAGGCGAAACATTTTAAAAAAAAAGACTGTTTAATAGCAAAGCTCATCATATATAGGAATACATATTAAATTAAAGATTTTATACAAAACTAACGTTCATTTTATATTGCATACAAATCATTTAGTCAAGAAAGGATAGATTTCCAGCTTGACACAAAGTTTTCATTTTGTCATGATTTTGTATATAAAAACTAAATTCTAATATTTTTACAACGTAAACTTGATTATCTGAGGAAATATCAAGTCTTAAGGGTATAATGTTTAAAAAGATTCTTTTTTCCAATTTGCTGCTAATTGCTTTGCTAACCTTGTTGATTCTTTGTTGCACGCTTGTTGAATTCTATCCATTGCAGACCCTTGAATACAAGGCATATGACATTATGGTTGGCCGTCGTCCAGGTGAAAATACCAGTTCGGTTGTAATCGTAGCAATCGATGAAGAAAGTATTCAGCGAATTGGTAGTTGGCCATGGCCCCGCTCTTACATTTCCGAAATGATCAATCGTCTTTCTCGATACGGCTCCAATACTCTCGGCATCTGTCTCCTGTATCCCCAGGAAGAGTTAAACCCCGGCCTCCAAGAAATTAAAACCATAAGAGAAAACCTGAAAGAGAAAGCATTACCCGGAGAAAAGAAAAACATAAAAAAATTTGATAAAATTTTAGCCAGAGCCCAGAAGAGATTAAATCATGATGCCGGTTTAATTTTCGCTGTTAAATCCGCCAAAAATGTCGTTTTGCCTTTTCTTTTCAGTCTCGGACAAACAATAGATGAAAACACCCCTAAAATATCAAAATTGCTACTTATAAACTCAATAGCGCTTGAGGAAGGTTCAGATGATCTGAAAATGCAACTTCTGAGATTCGGGAATCCCGTAGATATATGGAGAAACAAAAATGTTGTTGCCAAAACGGTTACAGAAACCTTTGATAAACTGGCAAGAAAGGCAGGAGCACTGGGGCATATTAATCTGATTGCCGATCAGGACGGAACGGTCCGCAGAGTGCCGCTATTGATAAGTTATCAGGGGAAATACTTCCCTTCCTTTTCCCTGCAAATGGCAACGAAATATCTTGGTGGAAGTATAAAGGATATAAAGATAGGAGAAGACGGAAATGGTTTTACCGGTCTCAGTATAAAGTCCTTAAAAATTCCGACCGATGGATATTTTCGTATGTTTTTGGATTATAACCGGCAACAGACCAAAGCCAAAACTTACCCCTTTTCCGACGTGATAGATAACAAAATCCCTTCCGATATTTTTCGGGATAAGATAATCGTGATTGGAGTTACCGCTAAAGGTTTGGCGCCCATTTATAAAACATCATCATACTCTGAAGTTCCGCTCACTGTGATTTTGGGAAATGCTCTTGAAAACATTTTAAGCCGCTTTCATATTTCACGACCTAGTTGGATCTATGCATTGGAAATTATAGTTCTTTTATATTTCGCATTATTTCTCATGTTCGTTATTCCCAGGGTAAATCTTGGAGTTGGTGCTTTTATATTGGGGGTTTTTTTAATAACCTGGGTTGGAATTTCCACGTTTCTTTTTATGGGATATGGGTATTGGATTAAAATCTTTCCCCCTATCCTCCTTTCGATTTTCGGTTACGCCCTTGCTGTATTTAAACAGTTTTCCGTTAAAAAACGGGATGATAGGTTGGAATTAAACAAAACTCTCGGGCTATCTTTTCAAAGCCAAGGCATGCTGGACATGGCCCTTGAAAAATTCATGAAATGCCCAATTGAAAACAATGCTGTTAAAAATCTGTTTTACAATCTCGGTCTCGATTTTGAAAGAAAAAGGATGTCAAACAAAGCATTGGCCGTTTACGAACATATCATGAAAGCCGGAAAATTCAAGGATATCACAAAAAAGATAGAAAAACTTAATAATATCGGGGAGACATTTGCTGTTTCCGCAGGTTCAGGCAGACAGGCCTCGACCATTTTAATGGAAAATACGGCAACTAAACCCACTTTAGGACGTTATGAAATTCTAAAGGAACTGGGTCGAGGAGCAATGGGAACAGTGTATCTCGGGAAGGATCCAACAATCAATAGAGATGTTGCGATTAAAACCTTGCAATACGAGGAAATTGACGAAAGTGAATTGGAAGAAGTAAAAACAAGGTTTTTCCGCGAAGCGGAAGCCGCCGGAAAGTTATCACATCCAAACATAGTTGCCATCTATGATGCAGGTGAGGAGCATGATATGGCATACATTGCCATGGAACTTCTCGTAGGAGAAGATCTTTCAGGCTATTGCCTCAAGAGAAATTTACTACCGGTTAAACAAGTACTAAAGATAGGCTCTTCCATAGCCAACGCTCTAGATTATGCCCATAGTCATGGAGTGGTGCATCGTGACATTAAACCGGCAAATATAATGCTTTTAGAAGATAAACAGGTAAAGGTCGCTGATTTCGGTATAGCCCGGGTAATGGCTTCATCAAAGACCAAAACTGGAATTGTTTTCGGTACTCCAAGCTACATGTCACCCGAACAGATTGCAGGAAAAAAAGTGGATGGCCGTTCGGATCTTTTTTCTCTTGGGGTTGTTTTATATGAGCTGTTTACCGGGGAAAAACCATTCAAAGGTGATAATATTACAGCCCTGATGTATGCCATCACCAACACATCATGTACACCACTTTCAGAACTATCGCCCAATATCCCGTCTTGTTGTGCGGACATCGTAGACAAATTACTGAAAAAAAGCGTAACGAAGAGGCTTAATGCCGCGTCAAAAGTGGTTAATAAAATAGAGGAGTGTTTGAAAAACCTGAAATAATCAGAAGCGATAATTAACCCGGATAACCTCCTCTTATGGTCTCTATTCAAATTTAATAAGGGAATGCCCATACCTGTGAGGGGAATAATCCGCCCCGCTTTTAGTAAAATAACGAGCCCAAAATTCCTGTACCGCTCGAAATTTATTGGAATTTGTCGCACTGGCCCCTGCCACATATACCTTGACGCCCTTGAGGTTTGGAATGAGCTTGTGCTTTTGGCGGTATTTGATGACCCTGTTAATATACTGGTTTGTTATCCTTTCCTTGTCAAATTTGTATTCCTTTGAATCCTGGATCATATCGGAAAGGATAACCAGAATTTTTTGACGTTTCTTCTCGTCATGGAAAATTGTATCTGCAATATTTAAAGAACTTAGAATCTCTGTCCACTGGCTTCCACGCTTTCGAGATAAGAGTCGATTCACCTCCTTTTGAATTTTCTTTTTGGTCTTTGTCAGGTTTCTCTCGAATTGCAGGCGGTTAACCCATATAGATTTTTTTGGAATTTCCTCATCCACAGTAGGCTTGAAATCGATATAGGAATGACTTGTGATGGTCCCCACCAAAATTCGATCTCCCTGGTCCATATTTTTATAGATCTTATCAAAAGCCTCTTTATAGACCGTGCGTCGAGCCTTGTTCGTGCTGCCTGACATGTCGATTAAAATAATAATCACTCGTGGATTTTTTTTGGATTCTCCGGTCTTTCCAAAGGCTTCGGCACTCCAGCTCAACTGACCATATAAGAAAAGGGAACCAACAAGGATAAGCCCCAGTAATTTCAGTCTCCGCTGCTTCATTTTGGCATACCTCCTTAAAACTTACGAAAGGGGTTTATTGGTTACTACTTGCAGACGGCTCGTCTCGGTTTCCAATTTTCTTCGTTCGTCTTCCTTTTCAAACTCCACACCCAGTTCGTGCTCCCGTTCAAAGGATTTGGGTTTTTCATGATCAGGACGCACGCGCTGATTGATTTTGCGGTAGTGATAGATGACCTCCTGAGTCTGTTGCTGGATTCTTTGGAGTTTTTGTTGTTGTTTGGTTAATATCTTCCTATATTTTGCTTCAATGGTCCGCATGGTCCTATTAAGCTGGTTTGTCCTGCGGTGTAAATGCTCCAGTTTAGGGTCCGTATCATGTGCAAAATAAGAACAGAGTGTGGCTGCAGCTAAAATTACCAGATTCAGGCCGACAAACGCAGCCCCTATAAATTTACTACTGCCAACACTGCTGATCGCACCGGCTGTACTGAGATCGCCAAGATACTGAACACGTACGTAGCCTATGGCAATCAGACCACCAACGGTTAGAATGAGAAGTACCCCTGTACCGATTGCATTCTTCCACCATGGAACAGACCAACGTTTGAAAAGAATTCCCACGGCGTGGGCAATCCATGGAATTGCCACGGCCACACCTACGGCCATGATCCATGTGAATATCTGGCTTTCGCCAAATACTGAAAAGGCAAGGGAATTCATAGGGATTTCACTAAGGACAAATAAAAGCATCAAAACATAGTACTTCCCCCTGGTCAACTCCACACTTGGTTCGCTCCGGCCGATCTTTGCCGTGTGCTCATCATAATCTTTGGAAATGCGTTCATAATCCTTTAGCATAGGTTTGTGTTTTCCGTTGAGAACCTCTAATTTAGGCCCATATACTGACGTCACCTGCCGTGCCTCATTCCTGGCCATCGCCATTAGTTCCTGCTCAAACTGGGAGAAATTGGGATCATCTCTGCCTGGAAGATTATTTTTTGCATCTTTTACGGCGTTTTGTTTTGCTTTAGCTTTGCTGTACATTTTTCCCCCTATCTGTCTAAGTTTAAGAGTTGATACACTAATATTTAAAATGCAAACCCGGCTTCAACAAAAAGCCCGCTTAAAGTGATATCCGCTTCAACGTCCTCAGTATCCAATTTTATTCTATCATATCGATAACCGCCTGCAGCAAATAAAGGTCCGAAAACCTTTACCTTCAATCTACCAATTAAACTGGATATCTGGTTGTTATCGTAAGATATTACCCTGGCTTCGGCTTCAACGGCAAACATATCGATGGGCTTTACCTGTGCTGCCAGGAAAAGCATGGGAACCGGGAAAGATAAACTTGTCGATGCTTCGTTATTCAGAGTCTCTTGACTGATCTTTGCTTGAAAATCATAAATCCGAACATTTATCCCCGCATCAACGTTGAACATGCCCAATGAAGCAGCGCTAACAAACGGAACCCCATAATAAAGAGCGATATCATAATTGCTAAGGGTAACTTCTGAATCAAATTCCACATCTTCCGTAAATGAAATATCACCAAAATTAAAATTAACCGCTTTACTGCCTTCACCGTCAAATTGACTCGATGCTGTCATGAGATAAATGTTTGGCAAAATTAAAGGCATATCTACTTTCAGCCTTCCGGTAAAACCGATATAATCGTCATAATTAAGGTCTTTTTCCAAATCGATAGAATCATCTCCGGTGACCGCCTTATAGGAGAAATCTCCTTGTGGAGACTGACTCCATCCCCCAATCGCAACCTCAAATCCGATAGCATAGGATGTAACTGGCATAATCAATATAAAACTAAAAAATAAGCCAACAAGAAACATTAATTTTTTCATAATTTAATTCTCCTTCATTTAATTTATGACGGTTTCGTAAAAAGTAAAAAATTTAGCGACCTTTGAAGCTTGCCGGTTCTATCTACTTTCAGAAGGCGAAACTATTACTCCTATTAAAGATTTACTGTCATGTTATCTTGTTAGCAAAAAAAATGCCAATTTTGCCATATTGTCATCTATTTAAAGAAACAGGGGGTATCTCTTTGAAATAATTATTGCTATTTGGCACAATAGATATTTAACCGGGCAAGTGAATCATTGTAAAAATCAATAAATAAACAGCAATATTGTAGGAAGCCTACATTTTTGTCGGTTCACACTATCCTATAAGACTATTGCGTCATATTCTTCTTGATCTCCTTATGAATAGATGACATTTTGCGGACCCATGGTGATAATTTGCGGATTTCTTCCGGTAATTCCTTCACTGCCGATAAAGCCTCTTTTTTTGTTGAATAGACTCCGTAAAATAAGGGAAACCATTTTTTGTCCTTATAGACAGTTTGAAAATATGAAACCTTGTTCCATAGCTTGTATTGTTTTACAAAATTTAGAATCGACTTTTCGTTTCGTACACCGAGAATCTGTATTGTGTGATAGGAGGATGGCTGGGCCAGAATCCAGCTTTCCTTATAGATTCCACTTACAATTTTCTCTGCTTTTTCAGAAACTTTTACACTTTTTTTAACCTTTTCTTCTTCCGATGTTTCTACCTTTTCCTCTAAAGATACTTGTTTTGGTTTGTTTATGTTTTCTTCTATCTTGGGAAGTTCCTGGCTGCTCTTATCATCACCTTTAGTTGAAACAGAAAATATTGGAGTAGTAGAAGGTGTTTGGATTTTGGCCACCGATTCGGGCAATTCTTTGGGGGTAAAATAGGAGCTAATACGATTCTGAAACAATATGCTTATAACCAAACTTACAAGGATAAGTCCACCGATGGTCAAATGAAAGGGGCGATTTTTAAAAAGGTCGATTATCCGTAAGGCGATATGGCTTGGCGAACTTTGAGGATATTTCTGAGAAAGAAATTTGTGTGCCTCTTCATTGATCCCGCCTGGAAGACCGCCTGAAGCATTATATATTGCTTTTATATCTGATGCCCGAAAAGGATTTTTTCTGGTGAGTCCTGCTACATTAAGTCGATGATGCAGGTAATCAGCGATCTCTTCTTCGCGTATTTGAGGCATGTAAACCTTATTTACAACGGTTTCTTCTGCTATCGGCGTGGTAAGAGCAGCCATGATGGCCTGTATACTCGGTTCACAAAAAAGGACAAGTCGTTTAAGTTTATTCATGCTGCCGGGTGCCAGAGCTTCTTGTAAAAAAAATTGTAATTCAATACCGGTAAGCTTATGTGCGTCATCCAATATCACAATCGGAGGTTTTTCATCCGATAGTATAAAGGCAGGGTGTTTGTCGAGATTTTCTAATAACGGGGCGTTGTTGGATTTTGTTTTAGAATAGGCACGAATTTTACAGCCACGCCATTTACTATCAGTAGAAGCCAGAAACTGGTTCAAGAGCGTTGTTTTGCCACTACCTTGATCACCAATTACCAAAACAAGAAAATCTCGACCCTGAATTAGACTCTTCAACATTTGCAGTCGTTGAGCAAATGGTGGAAAGGCATAATAAAATGTATTGTCGACATGAGGCAAAAAAGGGGCTCTCTGTAACCCCAAAATTTCCTTATAGCATACATCTGATTTATTAATTATATACCCTCCATGTAATTTATAGAGACCTTTGCAAAACGCCCCCTTTTCCCCAAATAGCGCCGACGCTTCACTAAAGTGCCTGCGTCAGGCTCAAATTTTTATCCTCAAAATACTATATGTATTCCTGTGGTTAAAATTTTCGCCTTCCTTGAACTTGAATCCCGCTACAGCGGGAAGCATTTTTCAAAGGTCTCTTATATAATACAAAAAGTAAGTCGCTTTCAAGGGCTCAGCCATCCTTGGCAGGAGATGGGGTGTCTGGCGTGTTCAGCTTTTTAAGGGCGGCTCGACGAACCCGTGGATCGCGATCTTCCACATAGAGATCAAGCACTTCTGCCGCCCGGGGATGAGATATCTGTGTCAGGGCAAAAGCAGCAGTTGCTCTAGCAATAGAGCTCTGCTTTTTGCGGAGTGATAAAAAACTTACGGGTGCTATAATTTTAGCCAATGGTTCAATACCGCCTGGGTCAGCGATCTGCCCAAGAGCCTTGCAGCAAGCAACCAGGCGCTCGGTCTCTTTAGTTGATTCAAGCAAGGAAATAAGTCCGCCTACTGCTCCCACAGACTTTAGTTTACCCAATGATTCGATGGCAACTATTGCCAAACCTATATTTTTGTGCTTTGCATAATCCAAAAGCAATAAAGTTACCTCCTCGTCATTCAAACGTTCAGCAAGACGAAGCGCCGCCTTCCGCACCTTGATATTCTTCTCACCGATGGTGTAAGCCAACTCTGTTTTGAGATCCTTTGTGACATTATCGATTACCTCCAGGATTCTCACACGTTCTTCCACAAATCCCTCTATAACAAGTTCACTCTTGAGAATCTTTGCCGCTTGCGAACCCAGCTTTCCAAGTAGATGGGAAGCAATTTGTCTCAATCTAAGGTTATCTTCCTTTTTGATGACCTCAATGAGTACAGGCAAAGCTACAGGACCAAGGTTACCGAGAAGTCTGGCTGTTTGCTGCATCCGGGAAGGATCTTGAGATTTCAAATCATCCAGTAGTATACCCTGAATCTTTTGATCCAGGTCTTGAATGAAAATTATTTCTTGAGACTGAATCTGCTCATCTTTGTTATCTTTCAATTGCTGCCGGCGCTTTTGTAGATGTTTAAGAATTCGATTTGCACTTTGATAGTCATCAAATTGGATGAAGTTGGAAGCGGTTCGAGAAAGGAGTATGCCCATTTCTTTAAGAAGATCTGGGCTTTTCTCTTCTACCAAAATGAGCAGAAGCGGATCCGTCAGCATTTCCACAAATTGAGGTTGAGAGGCGAAATCCATATCTTTCAACAAATTGTCACAAAAACGGATCACTTGTAAGCGGGTTGGAGGTGCTTTGTCTGCAAATCCCTTAAAAAGCAGTTTAATTAACTTCTTAGCCTTTTTCACATCACCCTTGAGAACGAGATCATCCAGCTGTTGTGCTATTGATTCGAGGAAGGCCTCGGCTTGCCGATCATCATCTTCCAAAGGAACTCCTGATATAGTTTCTTCATCTTCCGGCTCTTCTGCCACTGGCTCTTCAACAGGCTCCTCCTTTTCAGAATCGGCGCCGGCCTGATGTTTTAAAATCTCATAAAGAGTCTGGTCGAAGAAGATACCGGAAAATTTTTGCTTTCCGGCAAAACGCTGCCAGAATTCGCTGTTCAATTCATCAGCTTTTGTTCGACCAAGCGCTGTAATGAAAGATTTCAGCTCTCGAGTTGAGACCCCCTTTAAAAACGTAAGACTGCTGAGTCCGATTTTCCCTAAAAGCTTGAGAAAACCATCAGCTATGCCTTTAAAATCAGAAATGTCTATACTTACACCGTTAACTAAAAGAGCCTCACTAACCTGTGCCAAAGTAAGGGCAGGCCTTCTTAGCAGGAAGCCATCGAGAGCCTTTTGAAACGCTTCAATGGAATTTTTGACGCCTTTGCTCTCCGGCGGATATAGCCTGATATTGCTGGCTGCAGTGATAAGACTTCGGATCACCTGGGGAATCTGGGCATAATCCTGCTCATCCAGTTCCTGATCCTGCTCAAGCAGTTTAGCTGAATCACCTATTTGTACAGCCTTGTCACCTTTAAGAGGTATTTCTTGGCCGTCACGTGTTTCTTCTGCTCCCTCCATGGTGGTGTAACGCACCTGTTTTAGGTCTATATGAAGTAACCGCTGTTCCCTTGAAAATCGTTGCCAAAAACGGCGGTCAATCATTTTTC
>Ga0114923_10003563_pt1 | contig 10505 bp, 9 predicted proteins | sample SumtaG_FD_89578 | JGI IMG/M metagenome (GOLD analysis project Ga0114923, IMG submission 89578) | Deep subsurface microbial communities from Indian Ocean to uncover new lineages of life (NeLLi) - Sumatra_00157 metaG | ecosystem: Environmental > Aquatic > Marine > Oceanic > Sediment | place: near...
TAAATCCCATGTTTACGAGCAATACGGTGTAAAGGAATACTGGATTGTGGATCCCATAGAAATGAGCATTGAAATATTTGAAAATAAAGAAGGCTCATTTCACCTTTTAGAAAAAGCTGTTTTAAAGAAAGGCGTGGATACTAACAGCTGTTCAAGGTTATTCAGCTTACTTTAGATAGGTCTCGGAAAGATTTTCGGATAATAGAGAATCTTAATTTTCCTGTTGCGTAGTTAATGCCGGCGGTCGGAGTCGAACCGACACGGAGCAAAGCTCCACCAGATTTTGAGTCTGGCACGTCTACCAATTTCATCACGCCGGCCTAAGTTCTAATAAGTAAACTTATTCCGGAGCTTTTGTCAATAGTTGCGGAAATAGCGGGAGGACAGTAATGTGCGGTGCGGCCAATAACTACTTCCCTTGACGCCCGGCTGCCGCACGCGTATGTTCCTAAAGGCATGAATAATTACCGTAACTGTACCCTCTGTCCCCGCGAATGCCGGGTGGACCGTTGCTGCGGCCCCAGCGGTTTTTGCGGGCAGAGTGCTGACCTGCGCCTTGCCTGGGCCGGACTGCACTTTGGCGAAGAGCCGTCCATTTCCGGTGAAAAGGGTTCCGGCACCATATTCTTTCCCGGCTGCACCCTTAAGTGCTCATTCTGTCAGAACTATCAGCTTAGCCACCACGGCTTTGGCCGGCCGATTTCAATAGGGGAGCTGGCCCGAATTATGGTGCGACTGCAAAGAGAGGGCGCGGAGAATATCAACCTGGTAAGCGGAAGCCACTTTACACACTCTATTGTAGAAGCAATCGGGCAGGCGAAAAAAGAGGGACTCTCTCTGCCCATAGTCTGGAATTCATCCGGCTATGAAAGCATCGATACCCTGGAGATGCTCTTCGAGCAGGTGGATATATTCCTGCCTGATCTAAAAACCCTGGATCAGGAGCTGAGTGAAGAGCTGTTTAAATGCGGAGATTACCCTGAAGTAGCTGCTGAAGCGCTTAAGGAAATTGCTACACGTAAAGAAGAGCGCAGGGTCGGGGGAAAACTCAAGCAGGGAATGATCGTTCGTCACCTGGTGCTGCCGGGCCACCTTGAATCCAGTCTTCAGGTGCTCTCCTGGTTTAAAGAGGCGCTCTATGATAAATGCCTGCTCTCATTAATGTTTCAGTATACTCCGGTATCACCGCTGAAGCCGATGGGAAGCTTAAATAGACGGGTAAACAGGGCGGAATATGAGGCGGTGCTCGGATACCTTGAGAGATTAAATATCGAACGGGGTTTTATTCAGGAGCTGGAGGCTGAGCAGGATGTGCTTCCGGGTTTTGAAAAGGGAAATCCCTTTCCATTGGCTCTGGCAAAACCTTTATGGTTGGGGGTGGCGGATGCGGCGGCGGATGCGGCGGCGGATGCGGCGGCGGATGGAAGTTCCGACCGGCGAATATAGTTATTCAGGTCCGATTGTGGTTCCTATAAAATCTTCATCAGCCAGTAGTTTCTTAAGATTTTCCAGATCCCTTCCCGCTGCCACGATTACCCGCAAGCCGCTGCCCGCTGCCAGGCCGGTGGCTATGGGGTCAAAGGGAACTTTCTTGCCCGGTGTCCAGGTATGGCCGACGAGCTTGCGGAATTGATCCCAGGTTAAATTCTCCAGGGCCTTAGCCTTAGGATCACTTTTCGGATCAGCGGTGAAAACCTGGGCTATATTGGAAAGATTGATCACCGTATCAGCCTGGAATTTCTTGGCCAATAGTACAGCATCGTAATCCGTTGAAAAGCCCGGTTTCCAGCCGGCGGCGATCATGACCCGCCCGGGGAAAAGGGTTAATGCAGTGGGGTCAGTTACCACTCTTTCCGGGCAATGGTGCGCAAAGAGCTGCCTGACGAGCTCGCCGTTAAGCCTGGTTGCCGCTATACCGATCCAGTCCTGGGCCTCAGCCGCCGGTTCAACCATAATCCGGCGGTAGGCCTTCTGATACTCCCTGGCCGGGCCGCCGCCGCCGCAGACCAGTATGAGCCGGCGATCTTCATCTTCAGCCAGATATGCTTCAATTGTCCGGCGGAAATTATTTAAGAATTCAAAATCGACCACATCCGGCGCGATAATGGAGCCTCCCAGAGAAATAACTTTTACCTTGCTCACCTGCTTACCCCCCTTTACCATACTCATAATATTATGAGTGAAGCACCTTTGCAATAGAAAAAACCGGTGCGCAGTTGTGTGGTGGTATGGGTGGGTTAGATAAAGTCAGGCTGCCGCAGCCGGAGGCAGGCAGGGTTTTGAGAAAAGGGCAAAATTGGGGATAGCCTTAAGCATCGCTTTGTGCTTATAATATATTCCGGGAATAGTTATGGGACAGACAGGGGACATTACAGATATTCTCAATAACTGGGCGTATGACCCTGAAGACCAGGTACGCATAATTAAAACCGATGATGGGCGTGAGGTTCTACAGGTGAGAAAACCCCTTGGTATTGAACAGTACGAAATGGACGGCAGGCCTGACGGTATGAGACCTTTCGCCAAGAGCTGCGTACTGGAAGAGTATCTAAGCCGCCTCGAGGCTTTCAAAGCGGCCAATGGCACTGATCAGGGTTTTGTTATCAGCCACCAGGATTTTATAGAGCTGCAGGAGGAAGGTATTCTCTATTATTACCGCTATCTGGTGTTATTCCAAATTGGCGATTTTACCAGGACAGTCAGGGATACGGAGCACAATCTGGGGATATGTGATTTTGTTGATCGCTATGTAGAGAGTGAGGAAGATAAAAATGAGCTGCTGCAGTACCGGCCCTACATTACCAGGATGTTCGCTATTTCCAAAGCCATGATCTCATTGCATCAGGAGTTTAAATCCGCAGCTATGGGTATTATCGAATCGGCGATTGAGGAGATCGAGAATATGCCGGATATCGATACCCCGGCTTTTCAATTTGAGCGCTCAAGATCCCTGGACTACCTACACTCTACTCTCAGGCAGATGGTTGGTCAGCGTTTTACCGTTGTTGACGGGCTCAAAAAAGAGCTCGAAATTGCGGTGGCAGAGGAAGATTATGAAAAAGCCGCTGAACTGAGGGATAAAATCAAAGATATCAGCAAAGAGCAGGAAGTTTAAGGTGGGGAGTTTTGTCTCACAGTAGAGTAGCTGTAATCCAGCTGAATTCCGGAAACAACCCACAGGCCAATCTGGAAACAACCCATAAACTCCTGGCCGAGGCTTCAGACAAGAATCCTGACGTTATTGTGCTGCCTGAATACAGCAATTATATGGGGCATATTGAAACCTTCATCGAGGCGGCTGCAGAGCGAGAGGGCCCGTGGTTTTCAATGCTATCCTCTTTTGCCGGGGAAAATAAATTGGAAATTATTGCCGGTTTGCTGGTGCAGCACAGCAGGGAAAAAGCAGTCAGCCTGGCCTGCCACTTCAGGAGAGATGGCAGTTACGGCCTCGAATATCAGAAGATCCATCTTTTTGATGTAGATATACCGGGGGGCGTCAGTTTCAGAGAATCCTCCCGGCTGGCAGCCGGCAATCATCTGGCAATAGGAGAGATATCCGGTATTCTTTCCGGCCTGGCTATCTGTTATGACTTAAGATTCCCCGAGTTTTTCCGCCGGCTGGCCCTGGGAGGGGTAAAAGTGATATATGTGCCTGCCGCGTTTACCGCGCCTACGGGCAGGCTTCATTGGCAGGTGCTGCTTCAGGCACGGGCTATTGAAAACCAGGTATATATTATCGCCGCCAATCAGGTGGGCAATTATCTGAAGAATAAATCATCCTACGGTCACTCCATGATCGTTGATCCACGGGGAAAGATAATTGCAGAAGCCCGGGGTTCGGAAAATGGTACAGGCGGGCAGGTTATCAGCGCTGATGTTGATCTTGATAAGCTGGCCGCTGTGCGCCGGGATATGCCCTGTTTAGAGCATATAAGGAGTGATCTCTGGCAGGAGGATGGGGAAAGCCTGGAGACACTTGACAAAAGGAGTTGGTTATGATCAAGAGAAGCGCTTCAATGGAGACGGAGATCCGCAAACGGATGAGAGAGGGCTCCGGTGAGGTGGAGATACGGCATATTTTCAAGAAGGAAGAGCTTAGAGGAAAGGCCAGGTTGGTAGCCAGGATTACGCTGAAGCAGGGTTGTTCCATTGGCAGCCACGCGCACGGGCAAGAAGAGGAGATTTTTTATGTGCTCAAGGGAGAGGGGGTGGCTACAGAAAACGGCGAAACCTTTATTCTTAAAGAGGGAGATGCAACGGTCACCGGCGGCGGCTCAAGCCACTCCATAGAAAACCAAAGTGAAAATCCACTTGAGCTTTTTGCCGTGATCCTTCTTTTTTAAGCAATTTTAATGTTTTCACTCTTCAAACACAAAAAGGTCAATCCTGACGCCATAGCTGATGAGCTGTGGCAAACATCCTTTAAATGGTATCAGAAAAACAGGCTTGCCCTGGAGGATAATGATCAATATTCCTCCCGGGTAACAGCGTCCGGATTTTCTCTGGAGCTGAAAAAGAAAAACCTCTTTGCCTGGTCCAACAGCCGCTCATACCGTTACCGGGATTTTCACCTGGAAGCAAAACTCCGCCTGGCTGGGAGTAACGGTTACAGTGCCGCCGGAATTATCTTCCATTATGTAAATGAAGAGAACTTCTACTATTTTTTAGTATCGAGCAGGGGGGCTTTTCGCTGTGATGTTGTCTTCAACGCCAATCCCATACATCTGGTTGAGTGGACCGAATGCCCGTTGATCAAGGAAAATGAGATAAATTTGCGGCTAATTGCCCATGGATCATTCTATTCTTTTTATATCGATGATGAATGGGTCGCCGAAATTGATGACGATACAATCCCTGAAGGACGCCTTGGCCTGGCTGCGCAAAATTATAATGAAAGCGAAAACGAACTTTTTTATCTGGAAAAATTGAAAGTCGATTCCCGGCCCCTGCAGGTTGAGAAGGCCTATTACCGCTGGGTTCATTATATACCCGTTTTGCCTGATTATCGCCGGAAGTTGGCAGAGACATTTTTTTCCATGGGCCACTTCACCGCTGCTGTGGTACAGCTTAAAAAGGCACTGAGAACGGGCGGAGAAAGCGCGGAGCTTCATTTTGAGCTGGCCGCTTCTTTTTTACGCCTTAAATTATATGATGAAGCCCTGGAGAGTATTGAAAAAAGCCTCGCTTTGGAGCCGGCAAAAAGTGAAACGGTTATTGAGAAGGCCAATATACTATATTTAAAGGATGAATTTGTCAGGGGCCGGGGTTATATCAAAAAGATTATATCATCATATAAAAAAAACTCCCTGCTCTGGAATCTGCTGGGCAATACCGAATTTGCCCTAAAGAATTGGCAGGCTGCTTATAAAGCCTATAAAAAGGCTATCTCCCTGGAAAGTCAGCTTCCCATTTATCTGATCAATGCGGGCCGGGCGGCCCGGGAAATGGGGAACAGGAAAGAGGCGCTTGATCTTTATCTGCAGGCTTCCGGACTGCTTTTTAAACTGGAAGACTATGCTGAAATATATCTCCTTTTACCCCAGGTCAAACAGCTTGATCCGGAAAATCGTGAGGTTATCGCACTTGAGGGTAAAATGCTCTTTCATGAGCAGAAATTTACTGATGCGGAAAAACTCTTTTCCGGACTTATCCATTCCGGCTATAAAGAAAGTTCAGTATATTTTCTTTACGGGCTAATCCTGGCTGCAGAAAATAACAGGGCCGCCGCCCTGAAATATCTGGAACAGGCAACCCAACTGGAGCCGGATTACTATCTTTACTGGTTCCACCTGGCCGAAAAACTATTTTTAGGCGGTGATGATCCTATGGAAGCCTTGAAAAAGGCTTTTAACCTGGCTCCGGATGATCCCTGGGTTAACAACCTTTATGGCCTGGTTCTGTTGCGGAAGGGCCCTCTCTCTGATGCAGGAAGCTATCTGGAGAAAGCGCTGGGCCAGGCACCGGCAGAGAGAGGTATACTGATCAACTTTTCCGAGTATCTCTTTAGAACAGAGCAGCGGGAAAAGGCTTTTTCAGTTATAGCGCAGGGTCTGGAAGCAGCCGGAGATGATCCTCAACTCCTGAATCACCGGGGGAATCTCTTCAGCCGCCTGAAAAAATACAGAGAGGCGGCTGCCGATTATGAGATGGCCTTAAAAGCGGATCCCGATAACCCTGAGTACATGGAAAACTGCGCCGCCTGTTCTATTGAGCTGGATATGATTATGAGGGCGGATGAACTGTTGCTAAAGCTGCTGGAAAAATCTCCCGGAGCGTCGGTTTATAATCGCCTGGGCAACCTGGCCCTGATAAAGAGAGAGTATAAAAGAGCCGAGCTGGCTTTCAAAGAGGCTCTTAAACTTGAACCTGATAATGGCGAGATCAATCTTAATCTTGCCGCTCTATATCTGCAGCAGGGCCGCCACAAGCAGGCCAAAGAACTGATCCTATCCATACTGTATAAACAACCGGATTCTGCAGGGGCTGTGAAGCTCTTGTCTCAGATCAGGAAGAATTATGAGCTGAAAATGGAATGTGCTTCCTGCAGCCGTGAGTGGTGGGTTCCCCGTGAACTGCCGCCGCAACGGGGCCTGAGGCTGCGTGGTGAGCCTCCCGGCGAGGCACCGGCAGGAAAGTGTCCCGCCTGCGGAAAGATATATTGCATAGCCTGCGCTTCAGATCACCTGCGTGATAAGCGTTTTGTCTGTGCGGATTGCGGTAAGTTCCTTAAGCTTTCCGGGGACCAGCTAAAATACCTGATAGCAAAGCATATAGCTTAAGCAGCCGGGATTCCGGAGCGCAGGTGACAGCTCCACGATATCACCAACTCCTTGACAAAGGGCAGTGGATGAGTAAGATGTGGTTGTGACAAATCGGAAATCACTTTTGCCCCTTTTAGTCCTTGGCTTTCTTTTTCTATTACCCGGTATCCATCTAGGAGCTCAGGATATCCTTACGGCTGAGAATTATTTTGATGAGATATCACAGCGCTACGGTAAAATAGAGGATTACGAAGCTGACATTACCATTACCCGCGGCGAAGGTATAATGGCCGGGAAACTATTCTATAGAACGCCTAACCTGCTGCGTATTGATTTTACGCAACCACAGGATCAGGTTCTGGTTACTGATGGTAAGCTGCTTACCATTTATATACCCAAATATGAAGTGATCATGGAACAGAAACTTAAACGGAGAAGCCAGGCGACTTTGGCAACCATGGCCGGGAGCCAGGGTTTGATGCTGCTGAAGAGGAATTACAGTGTGGCATATTTAGAGGGTCCCGATCCCACACCTCTTGAGGAGGGTTCAACTGAAAAAGTTGTACAGTTAAAGCTTTCCAGCCGCTCAACCTCCGAGGGCTTCAGGCAGATTGATATTTCCGTTGCCGGCAATGGTTTGATCAGGAGAATAAGAGCAATTACTCTGGGGTATGAAGAGTTGGTCTATGATTTCGAGGAGATCAGGGTAAATCAGAATATTCCTGAAAATCGTTTTTTATATGATTCTCCGTCCTATGCCAATGTATATAGTGATTTTCTTTTTGATGCGGAAGAGTAAATTATATGGAATCAGTTGGAAAAAGATTAAGAGAAGGCCGCGAGCAGAATAATTACACTATCGAGCAGGCGGCAAGGGATACTCATATATCCAAGCAGTATCTGCTGGCTTTGGAGGAAGAGAACTTATCTATAATCCCCGGCGAGACCTATATAATCGGGTTTTTACGGAACTATTCGGAATATCTCTCCCTGAATCCTGATGAAATGGTCAGTCTCTATAAAAGCCTGAAAATACAGGAGCAGCCTCTGCCCATGAATGAGCTCCTGCAAACTAAAAGACGAAGGCTGTCGGTGAAACTGATTCTCCTGATCCTGCTGATCCTGCTTTTGGTGGGCGGGGCCGGTTTTACCGGCTACCTGATGTTGTCTGTAAAGAGCGCTGATGGAGCTGAACCGGAGCAGGGGGAAGCAGCCCTGCAGATTGAAGAGAATGAGTATCTCTTTCAGGAGGAAGTCCTTACCCGCTGGTTCAACCAGGGTGAAATGATCAAGGTGCCGGTGAGTGGCCGGCTGATAGACTTAAAGCTTATTTCTATCACTGAAAAGCTCACCATAGAGGTGCTGGGAGAGAATCTGGATCTCAACATCGGTGAATCAAGATCCCTGGATCTCAATGGCAATTCCCGGATTGACTTAAGGATTCTATTAAATGACATTGACAGGTCAGAAGAGACCGCGCGGGTTAATTTGGGATTATATAAGATAACCCGCCAGAGTATTCAGGCTGCCGAACCCGGAGCGGCCACGGAAGAGGGTGTGGCCACGGATACCGGCATGGAGGCGAATACTGAAGCTGAGGCGGCGAGTGTCACGGACAGTACTGAAATCCAGGCCGGGGGGCGGGCTCTACCGGTAATTGAATCAGAAAAAAGGGCGGTGGTAATTCTTAAAGCCGCTGAGCCGGGTCCTTTCAGAATAAGTATCAATTTTCGCGGTTTTTGCCTGTTCCGTTATCTGGTAGACGATAAGACGCGGGAAGAGAGATTCTTTCACAAGGGAGAAAGTTTTTCTTTGGATGTGAAGAGGGAAGCGAAACTGTGGATGTCCAACAGCGGTGTGCTGCGGGTGATGATTGGCGGCAGAGATGTGGAAATGGGCAAGCCGGGAGAAGTTGCAACCCGTATTGTGCGCTGGAATAAGGATGCTGCAGGATATAACCTGGAGATAACACCTGCCGATTAAGCGGAAATCCCTAAAATTCTATATAGAAAGCCTTGGTTGTGCAAAAAATCAGGTTGACTCGGAAGTAATGATTGCCTCTTTAGAAGGGGCGGGACTCACCTGGTCTGAGGTTCCTGAAGAGGCGGATATTATTCTGGTCAACACCTGTGGTTTTATAGTTGAGGCCAAAGAGGAATCTATAGAAACAACTTTAGCCATCAGGGAAAAATATCCGGATAAGCAGGTGGTAATGGCCGGCTGCCTGGTCAGACGCTACGAGCACAACCTTAAGCATGAGCTTAATGAAATTGATGCTTTCTGGTCAGGTGCGGATCCTGCAGCGATTTCGGAAATCCTGCCGGATCTGCATGGCCTGCCGGATCTGCATGGCCTGCCGGATCTGCATGGCCTGCCGGAGCAGCCGGAGGCTGCAGAAGTAAGGGCAAAAAGCCATAAGCGCGGCAAGAGGGAGGGGCAATACCCCTTGTTAACGCGAAAACGCCTGCTCTCTTTTCCCGGAAGCGCCTATGTGAAAATAGCCGAAGGCTGCAGCAACAACTGCAGCTACTGCGCTATTCCCCTTATCCGCGGAGGCTTAAGAAGCAGGGAGAGGCGGAGTGTAGTCAACGAGATAAAAGAGCTCATTGGCAGGGGAATATTTGAGATAAACATCATTGCCCAGGACCTGGCCTCCTTTGGAGTCGATCGCGGCTCGCCGGAATTGGAGCTGCTCTTAAATGACATCTCCGCAGTGAAAGGTGAATTCTGGATCAGATTGCTCTATATACATCCCGATCATTTTCCCCGTTCTCTACTTTCCATAATCCGGGATGATCCCCGGATTCTCCCTTATTTTGATCTTCCCTTTCAGCATGCCTCGCCTGCTATTCTAAAGGCCATGGGCAGGAAGGGGTCAAAAGAGAGTTATTTGTCCTTGATAGAGGAAATACTAAAGGATTTGCCTGATGCGGTTATCCGCTCGACTTTCCTGGTGGGTTTTCCCGGAGAAAGCAGGGAAGATTTTCTGACCCTTATAGATTTTATTAAAGCGGCAAAACTCGATTGGGCCGGTGTATTCACCTATTCCAGAGAGGAAGACACCAGGGCCTTCTCATTTACCGAAAATGTAGCCAAAGGCACGGCGAGGCGGCGGAAAAGGGAGATCGAGGAGCTGCAGTTATCCATAACCGGAAAGAGGCTTGAGCGTTTTATCGGTAGAGAACTTGCCGTACTGGTTGAAGAAAGGGTGGAGGGGGAAGATCTTTTCCTGGCCAGAGCCTATCTTCAGGCGCCGGAAGTGGATGGACTGACCGTAGTGCATGGCAGTGGCCTGCGGGCCGGTGAAAGAGTATTGGTGAAAATAGTCAAGTGCAATGGAGTGGACCTGGAAGCGGTGGTGAGCAATGGTTAAAGGCTCTGATCCCTCTTACCTCAAGTCTCTAAACAACCGGCAGCTGGAGGCGGTGCTTCACTACGGCCCGCCGCTGCTCATCCTGGCCGGAGCCGGCTCCGGCAAGACGCGGGTAATTACCACTAAGATCGCCTACCTGGTGGATCAGCAGCACTTTGATCCTCTCAGCATCCTCGCGGTAACCTTCACCAATAAAGCGGCTAAAGAGATGAAGCAGAGGGCAACGGCTTTAGCGCCGAAAGCCGGGGAGGTGATGATCCGCACCTTTCATTCTTTCGGCGCCTGGCTGTTAAGGAGAAATGCTTCACTTATCGGTTTGAGTCCCTATTTTACTATCTGTGATGAGCAGGATTCCCTCTCCCTGCTTAAAA
>Ga0114923_10003564_pt1 | contig 10505 bp, 2 predicted proteins | sample SumtaG_FD_89578 | JGI IMG/M metagenome (GOLD analysis project Ga0114923, IMG submission 89578) | Deep subsurface microbial communities from Indian Ocean to uncover new lineages of life (NeLLi) - Sumatra_00157 metaG | ecosystem: Environmental > Aquatic > Marine > Oceanic > Sediment | place: near...
ATCTTCATACTGATAATCGCTCCTGGTCAATTTTGACAACTCGGACAGCGCTGGCATTTCAATGGAAGGTGCCTCAAAGTCTTGAAAAGTAAACATCACATCAAAGAGCGGGTTCCGACTCATATCCTTTTCCAAAACCAATTTTTCCACCAGGTCTTCAAAGGGGTAGTCCTGGTTCTCAAAGTCTTCCGGGGTTCGTTGTTTGACCTCCTCCAGGAACCTTCTAAACGTCTTTTTATCAGAGGGGTGACGCTTCAATGCCAGGGTATTAACAAACATACCAATGATATGCTTTAAATCCGCATGCCTTCGCCCGCCTGTAGTCGTTCCGATAATGATGGTTTCCTGGCCGGTAATCCTGGAAAGCATTACATTGAATATGGCCAGCGACAGCATAAACAATGTGACCTCTTCTTGTTTTGCCAACCGGTTAAACTGCATTGTTTCTTCTCTGCTTAATTGGAAATTGAAGAGTTTTCCTTCAAAACTTTGTATCGAAGGCCGCGGATAATCTGTGGGCAAATAGATGATAGGTATCTCTCCTGCAAATGTCTTCAGCCAGTACTCTTCTTGTTTTTTTATCTCATCCGACTTCAATAACCGGTTTTGCCATTGGGCGAAATCTTTGTATTGCAGCCTTAATTGGGGTAATTGGCCGTTTTCATACATCACCATAAATTCTTTGGTAAATATTCCTTGAGATGTCCCATCCGTTATGATATGATGCATGTCAAACATAAATATATGTTTCGCTTCTCCTATTTTTATCAATCCCATCCGAAGTAAGGGAGCCCTGGATAAATCAAAGGGGTGAACAAAACGATGAATGATGAACGATGAATGATGATTCTCCTGATTCTCTATGACCTCTGTGAACTCTGCAGCCAAATCGTAATATTCGATTTTAAATTCTACATTACCATGTATCCTTTGTACCGGTTCATCATCGATTATCTCAAAAGTGGTTCGCAGGCTTTCATGCCGCCGGATCAGTTTTTTAAAAATATCTTCCAGCTTTTCCTTATCAACCTCTCCATCGATAGCCATGAACATGTGTACATTATAGGTAATATCCTCTGCATTCAACTGGTGGAGGATATACAACCTCTTCTGGGCGGCTGAAACGGCATAGTATTCCTTTTCTTCGGCCTTGTTTATGGAAATAAATTCATCTTGCTTCGAGTTGCGAATGATTTCTGCCTGTTGTTTTATAGTAGGGGTGTTGAATACCTCTCCCAAAGAAATCCTTACATCAAATTCTTTATGAATTTTAGTAATAAGAGTCATAATATTTAATGAGTTTCCGCCCAAATCGAAGAAAGATGTATTTACGCCAATCTTTTTTTTAACTTTCAATATTTCAGACCAGAATGCCACAAGTCTCTTTTCCACATCGTTTGCCGGGGGGACATAATCTATTTCTTTTTCGTCAATCGCATCCAGCAGCACCTTATAATCTACTTTCCCATTGGGTGTCCTGGGGATTTCTTCAACTATTATAATTTTAGCCGGTACGATATAATCCGGTAGTTTTTTCAACAAATATTCTCTTAAATTATCTATGAATAACGTCTCTTCCAATAAAGTGTGTTGATTTCCGGTAACAAATGCGCACAAGAGTTCATTTCTATTTGACATTTCTTTTTTTATCACAACGGCTTCTTGTACAAAGGGATGTTTTATTAATACGCTCTCTATTTCCTCGAGTTCGATTCGTACACCCCTTACTTTTACCTGGCGGTCAATCCTCCCTAAAACATCTAGATTGCCATCCGGTAAAAATCTCCCTAAATCACCGGTTTTATGTAAAAGATCATTGGGATCATCTCTAAATGGGTTCGGTATAAATCTTTCTTTATTTAACTGGGGATCATTATAATATCCATAGGTCCTGAAGGGGGTACGAATATAAATCTCCCCGATAACGTTATCATCGCATATATTCATATCTTTATCCAGGACAATCAGCCGGGCCCCGGGTATCGGCTTACCTACCGGGACTCTTTCTTTATAGATATCGGATTCCCGGATAAAATAACAGGTTTTTGCCAGGGTGGTTTCCGATGTCCCCCATAAGTTAACCAATTGTATTCTTTCCCCAAAGGTTACATACCAGTTTTCCAGGTCTGACGGCTCTATTTTTTCTCCCGATAACAATATAAACTTGAGTTCTTTAAAATTATCCGGGGTTAAGGGACTGGCATTTATTAATCGAAATAGGCTTGGTGTGCAATGAATCGCATGAATCCCGCATCGATCGATCCACTTTACACATTCGTCGGAATTTAATATGGTTTCCCTGGTTCCGGGTATACAAATGGTCCCACCGGAGCATAGGGGGGCAAATATATCCCTTAAAAAAGCGTCGAATCCCGGGTTCGAAAATTGACTGAATTTAAACGTTTCATTTACAGCGAAGGTATCGATTTCCCAATCGATAAAATGCTGCAGACTTTTATTCTTCCCGATAATTGCTTTTGGCGAACCTGTCGTCCCGGAAGTGAAATAGATATAAATTTTATCTTCCGGGCTGTACTCAACATCCGGTGTTTGAGTATACCGTGACGGCTCCTCACCGGGAAATAAATTATCTGTGAGAAAAAATTCGCTGCCAGCCTGGGGATTCTCGATATCATCCGTTCCATCCACACCATTCGCTGCTTTAAATCGGTTAAAATTACCCGGATCGATGAAAACAAACTTCGTATCGGTGGAATTAATCATTACGTTTAACCTGTCGTTGGGATAAGTAGGGTCTAAAGGTATAAATACGCATCCTGCTTTTAATATCCCAATCATTATAACTATTAATTCCAACCGGTCTTCTAGTAAAGTCCCAATAAATGTTTCTTTTTTGATTCCTTTTTTAATCAATTGGTTGGCAATATAATTTGAGCGTCGGTCAAGTTCGCCATAAGTAATAACCCTGTCCCTATAATCAATTGCAATATTATCTTTGAATTTACTTAAACTTTGGACAAATTTTTTCTGTAAAATTCTTTCCTTCATCCGGTCACTCCACTTTTATTAAATTTTCGATTAATATTTCAAATTGTATCAATTTTGCTTTTCTCATTCTTTATTCATCTTCCAATTCTTCCCTGAAATGGGTCAATCGTTTTTTGCGTCTTTCTTCAACCACTTCTTCCTTCGCCCTTCTTCCCAGGACAAAAGCAATTCCCGGGATTTCTTTTAAGACTTCTTCATCCGGCAATTGGCCGTTGTTTTTCATGATTTCGCTTATCAGTTGGCAAAAAGTGATTTCCCCTTCCCCCAATACCACCACATCGATACATTGATCATTAAGAATGGACAAATAATCACTGGTGGCATAAGGTCCCCCGGCAATAATAGGGACATGGAATCCCCATTGGCGTATCTTTGCTATGGCCTGATGGAAAAAATCTTTAAACAATGATAATGAACGTATTCCGATAACATCCGGCTGAAATTCATCCAACAGTTCCTTTAATTCCGAATAATTATCGAAATCCATCCGGGATTTGGCTATTTTTCCATTAATTTTGTTTCCCTGCTGCTGTTTCAAGCCAGTCATCAAGTACATCAATCCCAGGGGCGGCTCACAAACGTCATAAAGCACATCTCGTTCCCCTGAGAAGTACTGGGATATATCCAGAAGCAGCAGGTTTAACGCATTCATATCCGGTTCTTCTTTGGAAAAACATTCCCTGAACTTTTTATTTAGGTCCGGGACATCGTAATCACTTTCGGTCGGGCACTCTGCCGGCCCAAAAACGTCCCTGGATAATCCCAGGCTTTGAAGCAAGTCGGGAAAAGACGTAATCTGGCCGGGCAAGTAACTGTTGTATTTTTGAACCATCTCATCTTCGGTCAATACTTTCATTTGATGGGGTAATACGTCCATTAGTCGTTCTTTTAGCAAGAAATATCCATGTAGGGCTTCGGCTTGAAACGCGAAGGCAAAAGATTTGGAAAAGGGCAGGGTTTCCGATATTTCATCGAAAGACTGTTCCAGCGATTTTAAAATGCGCTCCCGGGAAATTCCGCATTGGATTGCCAATTGCTCCATATCAGTATTGGGGAAAATCTTTAAAATACTAATATAGGGAAAATGCACCCACTGCAGACTTTTGAGGAAATCCAGTGTGAGCATGGCTTCCTCTTCGGTTTCGGTGGGAATACCTAATAATATAAAGATCTCCAGCAGGACATGGGGATATTTTTGGCAGACATATTCCATGTTATCCCTTAACTTATCAATGTCTAAATTCTTTTGAATCAACTTTTGCAGCCTGAGGGAAGCGGTTTCCAGGGCCATTGCCATATTTAATGTCCCGGCTTCCACCGCCAGATCGATGAATGGCTTTGTTAGTTTATCTCCCCGGAACCCCCCGGGAAAAAACAATTGAACATCCAACCGATTTTTAATGATCAGTTCAAAAAATCGCGAACTGTTTTTTATATTTAAATTAAAAACATCATCAACAAATGAAAACCGCCGTACTCCCATATGGTAATAAAACGTCACCTCTGCAAAGATGTTTTCCGCAGAACGAACGTAATGTTTTTTTGGCCAGATTTTATGGCAGTATAAACATCTAAACGGGCAGCCCCTGGTGCCTTGTAAAGAGAGACAATTTTTAACCATTGACTGACCGGTATACCGGTTGTATTTTTCATAGTCCACCATTGATCGGTCTACAAAGGGCAGTTTGTCCAGTTCGGTAATTTGCGGGCGCGGCTGCGTGAGGTATATCCGCTCCTTCATGCCTCCATTCATTCCAACCTCCTCAACCGGTCTTGCATCACGACGGTTCATGGTATGGATATGGTTTTTATTCATCTTCCAGGTCATCATTAAATTGTACCAATCTCCGGTTTCGTCTCTTTTGGATTGTCTCTTCCGACAGGGATATTCCCACTTCTGCTTTTCTTTCTGGACTTCTTCCCGAAACAAAAACAATACCCGGAATTTCTTTTAGAATGTCATCGCCTAGTAATTTCCCGTTATTCTCCATAATCTTCGTGATCACTTCGCAAAAGGTTATTTCTCCTTCTCCCAAAACCACCAGATCAACATTTGTGTCTTTTAATACCGATTTATAATCACTGGTGGCATAAGGCCCACCGACAATGATCGGAGCATCGCATCCCCAGTTGACGATCTTTGCTGTGGTCTCGTGGAAAAAACGGGCAAATAATGTTAGGGTTCGTACTCCAATCACATCCGGTTTGAATTCCTCCAGCATGATTCTTAATTCATCGTAGTTTTCAAAATCAATCCGAGACTTGGCTATTTTTCCCTGAACCTGGCCACCTTTTTGCTGGTTCAAATAACTCATAAGGTACATTAGTCCCAACGGAGGTTCAACAACATTGTAAAGTACATTCCGCCCTTCCCTGAAAAACAAGGATAAATCCAAAAGCAGGATTTTTAAAGGATTCCTTTCATGCTCCTTTTCAGGGAAATACTCCCGAATTTTCTCATTTAAACGGGGGGCAAAATAGACTTCCTCAGCAATACAATTTTTTTCTTCCAATTCATCTTCACCAATCCCGGCAATTTCTAATAAATCGGGTAAACCATTAAATTTACCGGGCAAATAACTGTTGTATTTTTGTATCAATTCATCTTCGGTAAAAAGCTTCATCTGATGGGGCAGCACGCTTAATAGACGTTCTTTTAAAAGAAAATACTCATGGAGGAATTTCGCCTGGTACTTGTAAGAAAAACCTTTATTAAAGGGTAGAGTAGCAGGTAATTCATCGTATGTCAAATCGCGGGATTTTGCAATATCTGCCCTGGATACACCATTTTCAACAGCTAATTTCTCCATATCGGTATGGGGAAAAATCTTCAGAATATTAATATAGGGGAAATCCAACCATTTCAAGTTAAAGATAAAATCCAGTGTTTTCATGGCCTCTTCTTCCGTTTCAGTGGGGAACCCGTGCATGGTTTGAAGTTCTACTATGATCTCCGGGTATGTCTTGCAGGTATATTCAATATTATCGCGGAGTTTTTCAATATTTAAATTTTTCCGGATCAGTTTTTGAATCCTGGGTGACCCTGTTTCCAGGGCAAAGGCAATATTAACCGTTCCTGCATCCACCATCAAATCAATATAGTCTTTGGTAAGTATATCGCCGCGTAATCCGTTAGGGAAAAAGAGCTGGACTTTCAACCGGTTTTTGATGATCAACCGGTAAAACTCCGTACTGTTTTTTACATTAAAATTGAAAATGTCATCGACAAAGGCGAATCTTTTTACCCCCATTTTATAATAAAGCTCTATTTCTGCAAAGATATTTCCCGCCGACCGGACAAAATGTTTTTTCGGCCATATTTTATGACAATAGGCACATTTATAAGGACAACCGCGTGTGGCCTGCAGCGACAGACAATTTTTTACCATAGACTGACCGATAAACCGGTTGTATTTCTCATAATCCACTAACGATCGGTCAAGAAGCGGCATGTTGTCCAGTTGGGTTACCTGCGGCCGCGGTTGGGTCAAATAAACATCGAAACTTCCATGCATATCAATTCTCCTCCGGTTTGGTCAGAATTTATATTTTATTATTTTATTCATCTTCAAGGTCAATGTTAAAGTCAGATAATGCGACTTTTCTTTTTTCATCCAACGTGATCTCTATTTCGGATAATTTTTTCCCGGGATCTGCCAGTACCGAGGATACTATTTTTTTGAAATATCTAATAAATTTCTTTATGGTTTCATCTCTAAAACATCTCGTCTTGTAACTAAATATGAAGAATATTCTCTCCCTCCCTTCTATCGCGGTTAAGAGCAGGTCAAGTTTTGTTGTTTTTCTACTGAAATCATATGACTTGAGTTTCAACCCGGGAATCTCTACTTCCGGCATATCGATGTTACCCAATTGAAATTGTACATTGGATATTGAATTATCGTTCGTTCCTTTTCTTAAATCTAATTCCTCAACCAGGTCCAGGAAGGGGTAACCCTGATTTTCAAGCGCCTTAAAGGTTTTCTTTCTTATTTCACTTAAAAAAGCGGCAAATGCTTTCCCCCCTTCCGGGTAATTTCTCAGCATTAGGGTGTTGGCAAATATGCCTATTAATGGCTGAAGATCATTGTGTTTGCGATTTTCCACGGCCGTTCCCACAGCAATGTCTTCTTGTTGGCATATTTTCGATAGGAAAATACTATAGATTGCCAACAATATCATAAAGAGGGTCACTTCCTCTCTTGAGGCCAATTCTTTTAATTTCCCGGTTTCCTCTTTATCGATAATAAATTCAAAACTATTCTCCTCCAAACTTTCAATCTCTGATTTCCCAAAATCATAGGGCATATTGAGTACAGGTATACCCCCGGCAAACTCCGCACGCCAATACTCTTCCTGTTTTTTAAGCACTTCTCTTTGTTCTTTACGATTTAACCATTCCGAATAATCTTTGTACTGGATCTTTAATCGGGGTAACTCTTTTCCCTCATACAGTGCCATAAAATCTTTTACAAATATCTCCAGGGAGGTCCCATCTGCGATTATATGATGAATGTCCAACATGAATATGTGCCGTGATTGCCCTATTTTTATCAGTCCCACCTTCAATAAAGGCTGCCGGCTGAGATCAAAGGGTTTAATAAAACCTTTTATAATCTCACCGGCTTTCTCTTGCCGGGATTCAAAGCGGCTGACTGCAAACTCTACTTCATCCGCTATTTTTTGGGCCACCTCTCCATTTACCATTTCAAATGACGATCTTAGACTTTCGTGCCTTTTTATCAACTGTCTTAAACTTTCTTCCAGCCGTTTCTTTTCAATATCCCCTTCCAATAACACAACCGTGGGCAGGTTGTAATTTAAGCTTTCTTCTTCCACTAGATTCATTATAAAAACTCTTTTTTGGGTTGAGGATAATGAATAGAATTCTTTTTTTTCCACAGGCTCTATGGATACGAATTTATCTTCCGCAAATTCATTAATATATTCCGATAATCCCTTGATGGTGGGTTGCTTGAAAAATTCTGTCAACGGTACAACCACGTCAAAAGCTTTGTGTATCTCCGTCAGCAGTCGAATGGCACTTAAGGAGTGTCCACCAACCCTGAAAAAGTTTGTGCTTATGCTTACGAGCTCGTCATTTAAATCCAGGGCCTGCGACCATATCCCTGCTAATTTTTCTTCTACTTCACTTGCGGGTGCGTGATATTGATCTTCGGCTTTGACTCCTGGCTCGGGTAATGCACGTTTGTCTATCTTACCGTTTTTTGTCAGTGGTACGATTTCCAACAACACCAGGTATGACGGGATCATATAGGAAGGCAGCTTTTTTTCTAAATACTCCCATACGTCAGTTTCCAGGTTTTCCTGGTGAATTCGCTCCCCTCCCGCACCGGTATCAGCAGGTACGACATAAGCGACCAACTGCTTTTCCCCCATATTATTCTCACGTACCCCGACAACTGCTTCCTTTACCGGCGCATAACCTGACAACAGGCGCTCGATCTCTGCCGGTTCTATGCGAAAACCCCGTATCTTTACCTGTTGGTCCAATCTCCCTTGAAATTCTATTTTCCCATCCTGGAGCCATATTGCTCGATCTCCTGTTTTATACATCGGTTTACCCAAGATAAAGGGATTGGGAATAAATTTCTCTGCTGTTAATTCCGGCCGGTTTAAATATCCCCTTGCGATTCCATCCCCCGATATATATATTTCCCCCATGACCCCAATGGGCACGGGTTCCAGATTTTTAGCCAATAGGTAGATTTGGGCATTATCTATAGGGGTCCCGATTGGGACAGACCCCCCGGTATCCTTTTTATAATCAAATTTATAAATCATACATCCCACGACAGCTTCTGTGGGGCCATATTCATTAAATATCTCTATATTGTTATTAAAATTTTCCCTGGTATCGCCAGCCAATTTGCCGGACAATTCTTCGCCCCCCACAATCAAATGCTTGATACTGGAAAAACCTATGGGTTTATCTCTCAGCAATTTTAAATGGGAGGGGGTCAGTTTGACTATCCCAACCCGGTTCTCATCGGTTATTTTTTCGATTAACATTTCTTTATTTTCATCTTCCTCTCCATACACAACAACGGCATTCCCGGTGATTAAGGGAGTAAATATCGACGTTATTGTCAAATCAAAGGCAGTTGAAGTAAATAAAGGAAAATTGCCGGCCTCATTTTTTACATACTGTGCCGCCGCCCACCATATATAATTCACAAGCCCTCGATGATCGACGATAACTCCTTTGGGTTTACCGGTGGTCCCGGAGGTGTATATGACGTAAACCATATTTCCCGGATGACAGGCGGTATATCGGGGGGTATCTTTCACCGGGTCAGAGGCAATACTCTTTTCATCTAACGGTATAATACGACCGGGAGAAAAATGGCGCAAAATCACTTTCATTCGATCCGTTAAATGGCCCTGTACCACTACTGCGGGTGTGTTACTGTCTTTTAAGATAAATTCTATTCTACTTCCGGGATTTTCCGGGTCGATGGGTAAATACGCTGCCCCTGTTTTTAAAATACCCAGTATCCCAATAATTAACTCCAACGACCGATTAATCATCACCCCCACGATCGTATCCGGATTCACTCCTTTCTTTTTTAAAATCATAAACAGGCGGCCGGACAATTTGTTCAGCCGGTTATATGTTACCTGGTTGTCTTGATATACTACAGCGATATGATCCGGTGTTTTTTCCACCTGTTGTTGGAATAATTCAATGATGGTCTTATTCCCCGGATAGTTTACCTGGGTATCGTTAAATTCAACCAACAGGCGTCTCTTTTCTTCATCCGATAGTATACTAATCTGTGCCAATGACAGTTCAATATTAACAAGAACCTGATGCATTAAATGCCGGAAATGAACATTAATTCTTTCCATTGTCCCTTTTTTATACAGTGATGAGTTATACGCCACCACTCCATCGACGGAATCACCGGTTTCTAAGAAAAAGAAAAACATATTGGGATTTATATGTTGGACATAGGTTCTATCTTGAATGTTTTCAAGTAAAACAACAATATCAAATATAGGGAAATCATCTGTTTTTGAAAATGGAATTTTTAATTTTTGAAATATCAATTCAATGGGAAAGTTTTGATTCTCAACTGCCTCAGCGATGGTCTGTCTCACCTGCAGCAGCAATTCCTTAAATGTTATATGGTCCTGCAATTGATTTCGCAGTGCCAGGACAGTATTAATAAACTCCCCTTCGATATCCTGTTTATAGATGGCGGTTCCCACAATGATATCTTTATTACTACTGTATTTAAACAACAAAGAGACCAATCCGGCGATCAATATCATATGCAGCCTGGGATGAGAACCATTGCTTAGTTTCATTAACCTTGAGTAGTCTCCATCGGTTAATTTGAATTTGAACTCTTTCATCAACCGTTCATCTACATTGGTGTCTATTTTTTTATTATCGTAAGGGAAACCGGTTTTTCCCTGGTGCCCTGATAGTTTATTTATCCAGTATTCTTCAACACTGCTTTCCTGGC
>Ga0114923_10003565_pt1 | contig 10503 bp, 7 predicted proteins | sample SumtaG_FD_89578 | JGI IMG/M metagenome (GOLD analysis project Ga0114923, IMG submission 89578) | Deep subsurface microbial communities from Indian Ocean to uncover new lineages of life (NeLLi) - Sumatra_00157 metaG | ecosystem: Environmental > Aquatic > Marine > Oceanic > Sediment | place: near...
CGGCCTTTACAAAAACCCCGGCATCAACCAATAAACGGTCATCCTTGTGTAAACGATCCAGGCTTTTATGGTTAATTGAAGACATCTGTTACTCCCTGTTAATCTAAATTTTCAGCTACTAAAACCTGATCCTTGAGCAGCAGGCTGCTCCGGGGCATGAAGGCAAGACCCTGATCAATCACCCTGTTAGCTTCGGCAAAGCGCTGTTTATTAAAAAACTCTACGAAATGATTATGCACATAGTGTTCATAACTCCTGAGGAGCTCTGGGGCGGCACCCACACTGATCACTGCAGCCTTTATTATTTGAGCGGCCCGGTCAAAGCTGGTGGCGGCAGCTTCCTGCGCCTGTAACTGATAGATATAAATACTTAAGGTTTTCCACTCATCCCTCTCCAGGGAATCGCGGTAGCGCTCATCATTTAACAGAGAGGCGGCATTTTCCAGTTCCTTATTTTCAACGAGCTCGATAACCCAGTTATGCAGCAGGTCGCTCTTTACTTTTATTAAAGTTGAATTATGGCTGACAACATCAGCCGCCTGAACGATAAGCTCCACTCCCTGCCGGTAATAACCGTGCAGTCCATGCCATGATGATAAATTTGAGAAAGCTACAATTAAACGGTCGTATGATTCCTCATCACCCAGCAGGGCATAAGCATCAACAGCCGGCCCCATGGCCGCTCCATATTTTCTGTCTTCACTTAAAAAGGCGACCCTGTTGAAGAGGATCAATGCCAGGAGACCGCGCTCGTCTACCTCCTGCCTGCCGGTATAATTCGCAGGTGAAACATAGGAAAAACCGGTTACCTTGCCGAATTCATCCTTAAACTCCTTCTTCGAGCCCGGATCAAAACCGGCAGAAGAAGTAGTCTCCACATCGTAGGCGGTTTTTCCCGCTTGTACCCGGCAGAAAGCATGATCAGCAGTGCGCACTGCCCATACCTTCAGCCCGATTGAACGGCAGAGAAGCAGGTAAAGCACAGCCGAAGAAACGCAGTTAAAACTGCCCTCTTCAATCAGAATATCGACCCTGGTCTGCCGGACATCATATATTTTTAAAAGGTGTTCATGCATGAAAAGCAGAACACTTTCCGCTCTCACTGCAGGATCATCACTGTCGGCGGCCACCGCAGCCACCCGAGCAAAGAGATCTTCAATTTCAGCCCGGTATAAATCAGCGGTGGATCCGGGAAGTCCGGAAAACTCTAAAGCTGCGCCGGCGAGAATATCTAAGGGCAGGGGTTCTATCATCCCAGCCAGGCTGACCGCTATGGGCAGAGGCTCCAGCCTGGGCGGATTATCCTCAAGCAGGGCGGAGTCTCCGTAGACTGAGGAAAATGGCTGGGTATTGAAATAGAGCAGCAGGGCTGTAATTAATAGAGCCATTCGGTGTAATTTTATTGCAGGGTATTCCATGTTTTAAATTTTATTGTTATTTTTAGCAGGTATCAAGTAATTTTGCAAATATGGAGGCATTAATGCAAATTGAAAAAGATCTTATTATAATCGGCGCCGGTGGCGCAGGCCTTTCAGCAGCTCAATATGCAGCCCGCGCCAATCTCTCTGTTCTGGTTATCGAGGAAATGGCAGTAGGCGGCCAATGCCTGATTATTGATCAACTGGAAAATTATCCGGGTTTTCCTGAAAGCCTGTCAGGCTTTGAGATGAGCCAGAAGCTGGAAAGGCAGGCCAGGAATTTCGGGGCGGAATTCTTAAGCGCAACAGTTAAGAGCGTGGAAAAGCGGAGCAATGGTGAAAGAGCACCCTACTTCACGGTAGACACCACCGCCGGAACACTTAATTCCCACTCAGTCATTATTGCTACCGGTGCAAAACACCGGACCCTGGATATACCTGGAGAAAAGGAATTCACCGGCAGGGGAGTATCCTACTGTGCAACCTGTGACGGACCATTCTTTAAGGAGAAACGCATGCTGGTTGCGGGCGGCGGCGATGCCGCCTGTGACGAGGCCATGTTTCTCGCCAATCTTACCGACAGTATAATCATGGTCCACCGCAAGGAACGCTTCCGCGCCCAGAGATCTTTAGCCCAGCGGGTTCTCAACAATCCGCATATTGAAGTTCGTTTCAATACCGAGCTCAAAGAGATCAGCGGCGCAGACAGGGTGGCAGGGGTAAAACTCTACAATAATAAAGAAAAGAAGCTGTACCCGGAAGAGCTGGATGCAGTATTCATTTTCATCGGCTCCATTCCCCAGAGCCGTATAATCGAGGGCCTGGAACTTGATGAAGCAGGCTATATTATTACCAATCAAAAAATGGAAACCAACATCAGTGGACTCTACTCAGCCGGGGATGTCCGCTCTACTCCCTTCCGCCAGCTGGTAGTAGCCGCCGGTGAGGGAGCAATTGCGGCTCACTCCGTTTCTCAATATATCGATCAGCTGAAGGGTGAGGCCTACACTTGAGCCTCACCTATAAGGGAGTATTCCGCTTGATCCTGCAGCCTCCCATGGAGGGACGCAGGAATATGGCGATTGATGAAGCCCTGCTCCTGAAAGCTTCGGAGGGAGATATTGCGCCGGTTTTAAGGCTGTACGGCTTCTCGCCGCCCACCCTGTCTCTGGGCCGCTTCCAGCGGCTGGGGGGTATGATTGATAGAGGAAAAATTGAAAATAACGGGATCACCCTGGTACGCCGGCCCACCGGAGGCCAGGCTGTGCTTCATGATCAGGAACTCACTTACGCGGTAATCGTAAGCAGAGCACATGTGGAACCTTTCAGTAAAAGAGCTATCTATAGATTTATTTCTTCACTGCTACTTGAAGGGTTGCGAGCGCTTAATATCGGCGGAGCAATGAACAGAAACCGGATTGGCAGCCCCTACAATCCTGACTGCTTTCGCACCTCAGCTGAATATGAGATTGCCGGCATAGAGGGCAACAAGCTAATAGGGAGCGCCCAGGTCCTGACCCGCTCCGCCTCTCTGCAGCATGGCTCCATTCCCCTTAACTCCTCCTATACCGGGATATCAAGCTACATTATAGCTGACCAGCCATCAAACAAGGGCGAAGAGACCGGGCAGAAGCCGGCTTCACTGGAAAGTGAGCTTGGCCGCAGTATATCTTTTTCTGAAGCTGTATCAGCCTTTACAGCAGGCTTCAAAAAGCTGATCCCTGTTGAGGAGTCAGATCTTAACCGTGAGGAGATGGAATTGGCCGAGGAACTCTACCTGACAAAATACTCAAAAAAAGAATGGCATCTAAAATTTTAATTTTTGCAGCTCTGCTGCTCTGCGCCATCGGGCCGCTGGACATTTCCGCGACTCCGACCTTCTGGGATGAGGGCAGCGAGCAGGAAGTTGTAAGCGCTATTATCAGCCAAATGAATAATCAGGAGCTTCTGGGTCAGGTTTTTATGCTTGGCTATGTGGGGCAGTATCCGCATCTGGAATTTAACAACTGGATTAAAAACAGGCAGATAGGAGGCGTCAAAATTTTCAGCCGCAATGTGAAAACCCTTGCCTCCCTGGCCCGCGACATTAATAACATGCAGAGATCAAGCATGCAGGGGCCTTTTCGTATACCGCTGCTGGTTGCCACCGACCAAGAGGGGGGCTGGGTCAATCACCTTAAGGCTGAAACCTCGAAAACCGCCGGCAACCTGGCGCTCGGGGCAACCGGACTGCTCCGGGATTCTTACCTGACCGGCTATTATATAGGACAGGAGTTACGGCACGTGGGTATTAATATGAATTTTGCGCCCACAATTGATGTCTACTCCAACCCGGACGCCAATGTAATAGGACCAAGAGCATTTTCATCCGACCCCCGGCAGACAGCTTTCCTGGCCATTGCCTACTTCAGGGGCATGAGTCGCCAGGGCATAATCTGCACGGCCAAGCATTTTCCCGGTCATGGCCATGCAGATAAGGATTCCCACGGCACCCTACCGGTAATAAATATCTCCTTTGCAGAGATGTGGGAACGGGAGCTGCTGCCCTACCGCTTATTGATCAAGGAAGGGCTCCCCGCTATTATGAGCGGCCATCTGGCCTATCCCGAAATCCTGGATAATAATGATCCTTCATCGCTCTCTCCTTACTTTACCCGCCAGGTTTTACGTGAAAAAATGGGTTTTGAGGGTATTCTGGTGACCGATGACCTGGAGATGAATGGCGCCCTGGTCGGCGGTTTAACCACGGCAGAGGCCGGCCATGCCGCCCTGGAAGCGGGGAATGATATGATCCTCATATCACACACCCCGCGTATTCAGGAGCAAGCCTGGAACAGGCTTTTAAAGGTAATGAGAAAGGAGCCGGCTTTCAGGCAAAGAATCGAGCAAGCGGCAGAACGTATTCTGAAGGTAAAGTGGCGGGCTTTCAGGGGGGAAAATTCTGTGCCTCTCTATGCGGACCCCGAGCAGGCGGCCGGGGCAATTCCCAGTCCTGAAGGCGCTGACTTCTTCTGGCAGCATTCCGCACGCAGTGTGACCCTGATAAAGGATGAGAATATCCCCTTTCTCCCCACCGGGAAGGAGAAACTATTAATTGTCGGCCAGTTTCCGGGATTCCTGGAAGAGGGTCTTAAGCGCTACCCGCAGGCGGATACTTTTCTTTTTCCCTATTCTCCCTTCTACTACTCTCTGGATGGATACCGCTCCGCCATTGTTCTTAAGAGCGAAGATTACGATACGATTATATTCTGTCTGGCTAACTTCAACAGCCTGGAAATTTTAAAGGATCTGGAGAATTCCGGTAAAAGGATTCTGATTATTTCTACCCTCACTCCTGTTTATCTTCGTGAGACACCATGGGTAACCTCCAGCATAGCAGTCTACGGTACCAGCAGAGAATCCTTCAAATCCGGCTTCGGAGCCCTGATCGGAGATTTTATCCCCGAGGGCAAACTGCCGGTGAATTTTTTTTAGATGAGCTGGAAAAGGGTGTCCGCAAAAGATCTACCCGCATTAAAAGATTTTCTACTGCGGGAAGAATGGCGCTGTGTCCCCTTTACATCGCGCTTCAGGCAGGAAGATAGAAAATCCTTCTCCTGGCGGTCAGATAAGCGCATCTTTATAAACAGGGATAGATACAAAGTAAGTGGAGCTCTAATGGTTACTGCCAGGGGTCTTTTTATTCCCGTGCTGGCAGAGAGAGAACAGACCCTTTTCAGCAACTTAAAGAAGATGTCCTCCTCCCTTTACTCTATCATGGGCACTTTACCTGATGTTCAGGCTGCTGCAGCCTATTTTCCTATTCACCCTGAGGTCAAGGTTGATTACTTCTTAATGACCCTCAGCAGAGGCGATTACCGCGCCCCGCACCTTGTATATACCCCCGGTCTGGAAATCCGCGATGCCGCTTTAAAAGATGCGAAGCGCCTCTTCCCGCTGCAGACCGGCTATGAGATCGAAGAGGTAATAATCAGTCCCGATCATTTTCATAAAAAAGCCAGTTTCATTATGTTCAAGCAGGCTCTGCAGAAGGAACTGATCACTGTGGCAGAGCTGAAAGGAACGACGGTGGCCAAAGCAGGCACCAATGCCCAGGGCTTCAAGACCGCTCAGATAGGCGGTGTATATACGTTAAAAGAGGAGCGGAATAAAGGTATTGCTTTTCTGGTAATGTCCGCACTGCTGGAACGTATATTCAGAGAAAAAGAGATGGCCAGCCTCTTCGTTAAAAAAAACAATACGGCAGCTATTTCTCTATACAGGAAACTCGGCTTCACCCTTAGAGAGTCCTATAGAATATGCTACTACAACCTCTAGGCAACTATAGCGGGTCTCAATTTCATGAAGATAATTTTCTTTTAAGCCGTTCCCGTCTTTTAAGAAGCCTGCTGCGCAATAATGGTAAAAGAGGTAGATCCCAGGCAAAGACCTTGTCCAGCCAGTAATTAGCCTTTTCCGGATCCTTCTCCCGGTGCTCATAATACTTGGCCAGCTCAACCGCAGCAGAGATACTCCGGTATTTTTCGACTAGTTCCCGCCACAGGGGCAGTGCCATTGGCCAGAGCCCCGCTCTTTTATAATAGAGGCCTAAAATTTCTCCCGAGCCGCCATCGCCGCCGGAAAAACCACGTTTCAAAACACTGACTCCTGTAGCATCACATTCTTTCAATAACCAGCAGCCAAGGGCGCTGCTGTTGGTACCAGGCGGAAATTGATGTCCCGAGAGAATATCCTCAACCAGAGTGTAGAGTTTAACCAGGGAAACAATATCCTGCAGATTATGTTCAAAGACCTGGGGCAGAGGCCCGGTATCTCCGAACTTCAGAAAAGAGAAATATATATCCGGTATCTCATAACCCGGAACATCATCTTCTCTATGGATGCCCAGCACTCCCGCTTCTACACTCTTTAATGAGCAATCGGGCAGAGCCTTTTTCCATAACCGCCTTGCCCAATAGAGAAGATCGATCTGTTCGGACAGCTCATATTCGCGGCCATTCATCTGAAAACGCATTCTTAGCAGGTGGCTGTCAAAACTCTTGCCGTTATAAGATACAAAGACCTTTCCCCTTTTCAGCCGTTCATGGATATAGTCCAGGTACTCGGCCTCCCCCGGGTAATCAGCCAAAAAGATCTGCTCAACAATCAGCGACGAGCCTTCCAGAAAACCCAGGCCGATGAGGAAAAAGTAATTACCCGCGCCTCCTGAAAGCCCGGTAGTTTCCAGGTCAAAAAAAAGCAGTTCCCTGGGTGTGTATGTTCCGGGTATCAGCCTTGCCGGAGTCTGCAGAAAGCCGTGCTCTTCAATCACTTTTCGACGAAAAAATGTAAATTCCCCTACCCTTTCAAAACCCTGTGAGAGGAGGAAGTCTACCGGGACTTTTGATTCTGTTGCTTTTTTTTCTTGCCTTTTGCCGGTAAAGGCGGCGTATTTAAGACGCCGCTTAAGAGCGAAGAGATCGCTGCTCATGCATCATGTCCAGTAATTCCTGAAAGCGGTAGCCGCTCTTTTCGGCAGCTTCAAGGTATTCTTCCAGCAATTCATCATTTTCAGTGTCCAGCTCCTGCCGGAGAGAGATAATACCGAACCAGGCAATAAGGCTCTCAAGCGAGTCCTTGTTGCACCAGAGGGTATTCTGATAGCGGTTAACCTGCAGGAATTCCTGCACTTCAGGATCTTCAAATACCCGCAGCAGATCAGGCGGCTTATTCCTGCACCATTCCCGATGACGGATAAGAATTTTTAATAACAGTAAAAGCTGGGGCAATCGCTGATCAGCAGCTGTAACCTGATTAAGCAGCGGGATTAGAACCGGCGCCAACAGGTATTCATCAATTATGCTGCGGCCGTATGCAGAAAAATCCTCCTGTGTGAAGAGCTCTGCCAGGCTCGTTACTATTATCAAACAGTACCGGAAGGTAAATAATTGCTCAAGACCTGAAACTTCCTGCCCCAGAAAGCTAAAAGCCCGCTCCATATAGGGCGGCAGGGCTGAACCTTTTAGTGAAAGCGCAGTCTGGAGACGCCGGCGCACCTTCCCGGCCAACTCGACCTCATTCCCCTCTGCCCCGGTGCTCTTTTCTCCGGCGCAGGAATGAGCTTCGCCTGATTGAGTAGTGTAGTTCTTTGCAGTGTAGTTCTTTGCAGTGCAGTTCTTTGCAGTGTAGCTCTTTGCAGTGCAGATTTTAGCTTCGCAGGTCTTAGCCGCACCAAGAAAAGCTGTGATTTTTGCCGAGACTTCATTGAGATAGTCGTCCGGTGCGGATAACTCCCCCATTTTAACGGCAAAAAGACCTTTAACAACTTCTCGGCTGCAGAGCGCTTCAAAATGGTCAAGCAAAGGACGTAAGAACAGCTCTTTTAAGGCTTCTTCCAGGGATAAAACACCGCGGCCCTTTAGATAATTATCAAGGGCCAGGTAGTGACCCTCTTCATTATCCATTAGCTCCCTGAAATCAAAAAAAACCTGATAGTCATAGCCCCCAAGCTCAAGGTACAGGCCATCCTGATAAAGAGTACTTCCCCGGCGCAGGTATTCCAGACCACTTGTCAATTCTTTGAAGAGATAAAAATATCTTTCCTGGTTCTTAATCTGCAGGGCTGCTGCCAGATCTTCCCGGTGAAGGCTTCCCCCCCCCTCGCCCTTCAAAGCATAGGGCACTGATTTTTTTATACAGCCGGAGGCGGGAGTCATGGAGTTATTATAGATTACCAGCACCCTCTCACTACCCGAGGAATTTGAATAGATAAAGACATTATCATTTACATCACCCCTGCTTGAGAGCAGGTCATAGAGACGGAAATGCTCAACTTCGGAAAAGAGATAGCGTTTATGGAGCAGCGGCACAATTACCCTTTCATGATGCTCAATCAATCCCATGTCGGGCTGCTCCGCCCGGTAGGCCTTGCTGTACTCCATGCCGTATTTTTCAGAGAATCCCTCAAACTGGCCGTGGCCGAACAGGGGCAATCCCGGCAGAGTGGCCATCATGGTGCAAACGCCAAAGTATTTATCCCCTTTACCGAATTGAATAACTGCAGTTTCCTCATCAGGGTTATTCATGAAATTAGCGTAGCGTTTGAGTATTTGCGGATCAAATTCCAGGATATTCTTGATCAACTGCCGGTAATCTTTATTCTTCTCTTCTTTTAGCATATGCATAAAGGCACTGTTATAGACCCGGTGCATTCCCAGGGTACGCACGAAATAGCTCTCCATCATCCAGAAGGCTTCAGCCAGAAGCAGGGTATCCGGAAGCTCACTGTTTATGCGGTCAACAACCTCTCGCCAGAATTCCTCAGGCATCTGCCGGGCAAACTCTGCGGCGGTAAGCCCGTATTCCGCCCTGGTGGGTATGTCTCCTCCCTTTCCCGGCTCCGGGAACCATAACCGCTGGTAATGCTTGCGGGTAAGGGTCATGGCTGCATCAAAGCGAATAATGGGAAACTTGCGGGCAGTCTTAAGAATAGTCCCGATAATCTCTTCCCTTAACCCGGGGTTCAAATAATTGAGCTGAGCAGTATCATTCCAGGGCATAGTGGTGCCGTCATTACCGTGATACACATAACGTACCTCTCCGGACCGCCTGTCGAGGCGCTTGAAAACTACAGCCGCATCACTTCGGTCAAAATAGTGATCCTCTATAAAAAGACCTATACCCGGATCAGAGCAGAGATCAACCCCGGTAAAGGAATAGGCTGCATAGGGGGAATAATCCAGGCTCAGAAAATAATCGGGGTTTTCCCGCATCCACCTGGAATCCAATCCAGTATGGTTCGGTACCATGTCACAGGCCAGGCGGATGCCCCGCAGCAGGCACCTGCTCTTCAGATTATCAAGACCATCTTCCCCGCCCAGTGCATCTGAAATCACGTAATCATAAAGGGAATAGGCCGAAGACTCAGCCTCAGGATTTCCACAGAGTCTCTTGATCTGTTTTGAGCTGGCACTACGCTGCCAGATGCCGATAAGCCAGAGGCCGCTGAAACCCCAGTGAGACAGAAGATCCAGTTCCTCATCTGGAATATCACTCAACAGTTTAATGGGGCGGTTATACTTTTTAGCAAGCTGATCAAGCCAGACCAGGACGCTTTTGGCGATCATTACCAGCCTGGGCATCCAATCCCGGTCCATGCTGAATGCTTCCCGGTCATCCTCCGGATTGTCAAAGTAATGAACTTCCGGCGGAGCGGCAGCGCCGGCAGCGGCCGTAAAATAGATCTTATCTTCTTCCCTGATAAAATCCCGGCTCTTCAATATCCTCAAGCGGTATTTTTCCAGAAACCCCAGCCAATTATTTTTTATATACTCAAGCTGTCCTGAAAGTGAATTGGGTGAAGCCAAAGCGGGACTGCGCAGCAATTCAATCAGTTTCCGGTCGAAAGGAGGGAAAGGACCTTTCGAATCAAGAAAATCATGTAAATCATTTTTAAGCGAAGAATAATCCTCTTTTCCAGCTGTTACCGAATCGGAAAAAAGCAGCTTAAATGGGGAATATGCCTGGTTCTCCCGGTTAAGTTCCAGCATCAACAGATCCTCGAGAAGAATTTCGCGATTGGCGACATCCCCGGTGACCCCGTTAAGGGAGCTGAAACCTTCAGTGCCGGGAAACTCTTCGGCAAAGGATTGAAGAACAGAATCCACCCGCAAATTGTGCCGGCTGAACTGATCAAGGGCTTCAGCCAGCAGGGCCCTGCCCTGCTCCCGGCAGTAGAGGTGAATCACATAATGTAGGATCTCATCTATGAGTACTGCGGCCAGCAGGCCGGAAGCTCTTACCCCCTCCTGTTGACCAGTGGTTATATGGCTTCGGGAATTTAATCCGGCCGCTAAAACATTAGCCTCACGGAGACCGGGCAGGGCCAGCCTTCCCTCCGGTGAAAAAAAACGGCCTGGTATTCCGAATTCCTCTCTTGCCTGACGCTTAATACGCATGCTCGTATTACCCTGACCTAAAGCCAGCCGGCCAGGAATTCCTTTACTCCCTGCTTAGGATTGAAGTGCAATACCCCTTCGGTAGGCCCGATACAGGAGGGGCATCCCGCCTCACAGGAACAACCCTCAACCAGCTCCCGGCAGCCGTC